>OWIO01001763.1_pt1 | contig 15770 bp, 10 predicted proteins | sample 1733011 | NCBI WGS metagenome assembly OWIO01 (sample SAMN05065779, study PRJEB22554) | human gut metagenome | biome: ENVO:2100002; feature: ENVO:00000062; material: ENVO:00002003 | host: Homo sapiens | place: USA | reverse complement strand
GAGATGACGTCGAGTCTCGTGGGCTCGGAGATGTGTATAAGAGACAGTTCCCGGAGGATCTTTCAATTCGACAATGGACGCTTTATACCAAAAGCGCGGGACTATCCGGTACATCCAGGTAAGACATGAAGAAGTCGGCGCGATCGCAGCGGCGGTAGATGCAAAGATCACCGGCAAGATCGGCGTATGTTTCGGATCGGCAGGTCCGGGTGCGACCCACCTGTTCAACGGCCTGTACGATGCCCAAATGGACCATGCCCCTGTCCTGGCCCTCATCGGCCAAGTCTCCTCGAAAGCGATGAACTGGGATTCATTCCAGGAACTGAACGAGAACCCGATGTTCGCAGACGTGAGCGTGTACAACCGGACGGTGATGACCCCGGAAAGCCTTCCTCATGTAGTAGACGAAGCAATCCGCCGGGCCTACGAGCACCAAGGGGTGGCCGTAGTGACAATACCCGTCGACTTCGGGTTCGTGGATATTCCCGACACCGAAGTCTCTACCGCCGGAAGCCACCGGAAAGGAGTCCCTATGCCCGACCCGAAAGACTTGCAGGAGGCTGTAAAGCTGATCGAAGCCGCTGAAAAACCGGTCCTGTACGTCGGCCAGGGCGCCCGCGGGGCCAAAGACGAGATCATCGCGATGTCCGAGCATTTTTCGATGCCGATCGTACTGTCCGTACTGGCTAAGGGTATTATTCCCGATCAAACCAAAAACTTTATGGGCATGGCAGGCCGTCTGTCCACCAAACCGGCCAACGAAGCACTCCGCGAAGCTGACTTGATCGCCTTTATCGGCAGCGACTTCCCTTTCGCCCGGTTCTTTTTCCCTAAAGAGGCAAAATTCATCCAAGTGGATATAGACTCTTCCAAACTGGGCCGCCGGCATAAAACGGACGTTGCCATCCTGGGCGACGCGAGAGAGGCATTGGCCCAGATGGTCAAAATGGGTAAAAAGAAAAAGACTTCGAAATTCCTGGAAGCCTGCCTGGAGAACCGCCGCAACTGGCTGAACTACCTGAAAAAGTTCGAAGACAGGGACGACGTACCGATGCGGGTGGAACCGGTGTTCAAGGAGATCAACCGGATCGCCGAAAAAGATGCCATCTTTATCACCGACGTGGGCAACAGCACGATCCATGCCGTTCGTCTGCTGGACATGAACGAAAATCAGCGCTTCACCACCTCGGGGCTGTTCGCCACGATGGGCTACGGCGTGCCGGGAGGTATCGCCGCCAAGTTGAGCTATCCCAACCGCCAAGTCTTTACCCTCAACGGGGACGGCGCCTTCGCGATGGTCATGCAGGACGTCATCACCCAGGTAAAATACGGCCTTCCGGTGATCAATATCGTCTTTTCGAACGATTCGCTGGGCTTTATCGACGCCGAACAGGAGGACACCAAGCAACCTAAGTTCGGAGTAGACCTGATGGGGGCCGACTACGCCAAAATCGGCGAAGCGATGGGCGCCAAAGGTTTTACCGTGACCAAACGGGAACAGCTCCGCGAAGTGTTCGACCAGGCCCAAAAGAGCCAGATACCGGTGGTGATCGACGTAAAGATCGAGAACAAACGTCCTTTCCCGGCCGAGGCCATGGTACTGGACGAAGAGTTATATGGCAAAGAGGCCGTCGAAGCATTCAAAAAACGCTACGAGGTAGAAAACATGCCGTTATTGAGAGTATTGATGAAATAAACAAAGAACCTAAAACCTAATTTACCATGTTAAAAACAGGAACCAAAGCGCCCGGATTCAAGCTGGATGCCAGCCCGGACGGACAGATATCCCTGGAGGGATTGAAAGGAAAAAAAGTGATACTGGCCTTTTACCCGGCCGACTGGAGCCCGGTATGCTCGGACCAGATGTCGCTGTACAACGTATCGCAGAAGTTGTTCGACAAGAGCAATGCCGTAGTTATCGGCATCTCGGTAGACGGAAAATGGAGCCACAAGGCTTTTGCCGAGGCCCGGAAATTTAAATTTCCCCTGTTAGCCGACTTCGAACCGAAAGGGGCCGTATCCAAAGCGTACGAAGCCTACGATGAAATCAACGGCCGGAGCAAACGGGCGCTGTACCATCGACGAGGACGGCATCATCCGCTGGAGTTACCTTTCCCCGGACGGGGTGAACCCCGGAGTGGACGGGATACTGGAAGCGCTGGACGAATTAACCAAAAACCAAAAGAAACCATGATACTCAAACCTGAAGTAAACGAAAAAGACCATATGCAGGGCAACCCGAAAGCCCCGGTAGAATTGGTGGAATACGGCGATTATCAGTGCCCTTACTGTGCAAAAGCCCATTACATGATACAGAAGCTCCAGAAAGGCATGGGCGACCGGATGAAATTCGTTTTCCGGAACTTTCCCCTGTACGATGCCCACCCCAATGCCCTGCATGCGGCTACCGCGGCCGAAGTAGCGGCCGACCAGGGAAAATTCTGGGAGATGCACGATATCCTCTTCGAAAACCAGGATCGCCTGGAAGACGACTACCTGATGAAATACGCCGGGAAAATCGGATTGGACGCCAAAAAGTTCGAGACGGATTTTTCCAATCCGAAATACGCCGAAAAGATTGAAGCCGACTTGGAAAGCGGCCTTCGCAGCGGAGTGAACGGGACGCCATCGTTCTATGTAAACGGAAAGAAATACACCGGCGAATATTCCGCCGAAGCGCTGATGGAGTACATGCAAGCGCTGTCGTAAACCGCATTATCTGCAAAAAAGCCCGGCATTCGCCGGGCTTTTTTGCAGATATACATCCATTTTATGATTTAAGGTTGCCCAATTTCATCATCGGCGCAAAGAAGAACGCCGCGATTCCTGCCAGGAATATCATCGTCCCGGCTATTACGAACGTATGGGTCATTCCAATGTTTTCCGCAATAAAACCGGTGCCGAGCAATCCTATCAAGGCCGGGAGAAGGCTCAGGCTGAAGAACAGTGAGAGTACCCGTCCTAATGCGGCAGGGTCGATATGCGTCTGTACCACGGCGATAAACGAAGAATTGTACACCGCGCCGATAACACCCGATACCCCCGTCAATATACAGAATACGACGAACATCCGGGGGGACAAAAATCCGGAAACAGCGAAACAAACCCCCAGGGAAATATACGTCAGGTTGATCAGCAGGACTTTATTGATCTTATAATTCTTCATGCCCATTACGGCCCCGCCGGCCAACGCACCGGCTCCCCACAACATTTCCACCAGGCTCATCTGGAATACGTCCCCGGAAAAATGCTGGAGGGTCATTAGGGGGAATAACACACTGACCTGCATCAGGAAGAACATCACCGTAATAGAGAAAAGGAACAGGGGGGCCATCCCTTTTTTCTGGTAAATCGCCCGCAGGCCGTCCTTGAAATCCTTCATCAGGCTCAGCCCGGATTCCGCTGCCTTTTCAGGATTGGGAATGGTAACAAACAGCAGCGACGTGCAGGCAATCACCGCTCCCGCCACGTCCAGCATCAATATCGCCCCCATATTGAGCATCCCCAGCAGCATAGCCCCCAAGGCAGGTCCGGCAATATTGCAGATCGATTGGATAACCTGGTTAATCCCGGCCACACGGGTAAGCTCCGACGCGGGGGCCAACAGCGGAACGGAAGCCTGCATAGCCGGCATATGAAAAGCCGAGCCTACCGACCGGCAGGCCAGAAGTACGTACACATACCCTATTTGAGCGATATCCAACCAGAACAATCCGGCCAGTATCAATGTACAGAAAGCGATGAAACTGTCCGCCAGTATCATCGTCCGTTTACGGTCCCAACGGTCGACATAGACTCCGGCGAATATACCTATCAACGTCTGTGGGAGCAGCGTCGCGATCGCGGCAAAAGCCAATGTTGTAGCGGACCCCGTTTCGATGCTCAACCAAAATATGACCGCATAACCCACCACGGTGCTGCTCAGTATCGAGAAGAACTGTCCCGTCCATATAATTGCAAATGTCTTTTTCCAATTTTCCATGACTCTCTTAAAATAAGATAAATGAACACCTGCCCTGCGGTTTGCAGAACAACATGAATAAAAACAATCAGTAAAATAATAAATAGAAGAGGGAAAAAAGTAATTTCCCCAGGGAGTTACCCCTTTATTTTAGAAGAAAGCAAGGAATTTCATAAATCCACAAGTATTTAGCCTGCTAATATAGTTTTTTTCCGGCATCCCCGATTCCTTCAAAAGAAAAATTAACCTTTTTAACAAATATGTTCATTTGCAGGAAATCAGGAGATATTCATTTATCCTTTGACAAACAGGGAAAACACGCCCCCTTACATAGATCCACCCTAAAAAAAGCCCTCCGAAAACCTCCGGGAAGCCTATTTTTCCTATATTTGCCTCACTACATGACTACTGATATTAACTCATTAACGACCAAACACCAATGGGCATAAAATTACGGCTCATCGTCATGAACTTCCTGCAATACGCCGTATGGGGAGCATGGCTTATTTCACTCGGGGCGTACCTGGGCGGCGGACTGCATTACAGCGGCGTAGAGATCGGCAGTTTCTTCGCTTCGATGGGTATCGCTTCGCTATTCATGCCCGCACTGATGGGTATCATCGCCGACCGTTGGGTCCCCGCGCAGAAACTGTTAGGCATATGCCATCTGGCGGCGGCCGCATTCATGCTGATAGCCGCGCAGCAGCATGAGTACGTGTGGCTCTATTCGATGATGCTGGCCAGCGTCATGTTCTATATGCCGACCATCTCCCTGTCCAATTCCGTAGCGTACTATTCGCTGGACAAGGTCGGGCTGGATACCGTAAAACATTTCCCGCCTATCCGCGTATGGGGTACCGTAGGCTTTATCTGCGCCATGATCCTGGTCGATGTCTTCGGCCTGACCAAATCCGCCGGACAGTTGTATATGGCCGCCGGCATCGGGATCGTCCTGGGCCTGTACTCCTTTACCCTGCCCCATTGCCCGGTGACGAAAAACCCTGAAAAGAAAGGCTGGGTGGATGCAATGGGCCTTCGCGCCTTTACGCTGTTCAAGGAACGGAAAATGGCGATATTCTTCATCTTTTCCATGCTGCTGGGCGTTTCCCTGCAGATCACCAACGCTTTTGCCAACGACTATCTGACCAACCATTTCGGGGGCATCGCGGCCTATCAGGGAACCTTCGGCGTGGAACACGCCAATATCCTGATATCCATCTCGCAGGCATCGGAGACTCTCTGTATCCTGCTGATCCCTTTCTTCCTCAAGCGGTTCGGCATCAAGACCGTGATGCTGATCAGTATGGCGGCCTGGGTGCTGCGCTTCGGCCTGCTCGGCACGGGCAATCCGGGGGACGGCGTATGGATGCTCATCCTCTCGATGTTGGTATACGGGGTCGCTTTCGACTTCTTCAATATATCCGGTTCGCTGTACGTGAACCAGCAGACCTCCCCTACCATACGCTCGAGCGCACAAGGGGTGTTCATGATCATGACCAACGGTTTCGGAGCTTTCTTCGGTTCGTATGCTGCCGGTAAAGTAGTCGACGTAGTAGGTTGGCCCGATTCGTGGTTCGTCTTCGCCGCCTATTCGCTGGTAGTGGGCGTCCTGTTCGCCTTCGTATTCAAGCACAAAAATCCGCCGGCCGGGCGTTTGAAACACGCCGCCGCGTAAAAATATCCCTCCCCGGGCCGGAATTTCGGCCCGGGGATTTTTATTCGTATCTTACCCCCTGAAAAAACTACCTACTGCTATGTCCGACAATGACCGCCGGGAATTTCTGAAAAAAATATCCGTCCTCGGGGCGGCTGCCGTCGCCGCCCCCGCCATAGGCTCCTGCTCCCCCCAAGATAAAGCCACTGCCGCCGCATCCCTTTCCGGGGATAACCCAGGCCTGCTGATACCGGCAGGGAATGCCCTGAAAATCACCGGGACGTTCCTCGATGAAATATCCCACGACATACCGCACCAGAACTGGGGTGAAAAAGAATGGGATGCCGATTTCGCCCACATGAAGGCGATCGGTATCGATACCGTCATCATGATCCGAAGCGGATACCGCAAATTCATCACCTATCCGTCGAAGTACCTGCTGTCCAAAGGATGTTACATGCCCTCGGTAGATACGCTGGATCTATTCCTGCGGCTGGCCGGGAAATACGGGATGAAATTCTGGTTCGGCCTGTACGATTCCGGGCAATACTGGGATACCGGCGATATGACCCCGGAGATCGAACACAACAAATACGTGATCGACGAGGTGTGGGAAAACTATGGACAAAAATACGACAGCTTCGGCGGCTGGTACATCAGCGGGGAGATCAGCCGCAAGACCAAAGGCGCCATCGATGCATTCCATGCGATGGGCAAACAGTGCAAGGATGTGTCCGGCGGCTTGCCGACCTTCATATCCCCGTGGATAGACGGGAAAAAAGCCGTGATGGGCGTCACGCAGGATCTCACCAAAGCAGATGCCGTATCCGTCGAGGAACACGAGCGGGAATGGAGCGAAATATTCGACGGGATCAAAGATGTGGTCGATGCATGTGCCTTCCAGGACGGCCATATCGATTACGACGAACTGGACGCGTTTTTCGAAGTAAACAAAAAAATGGCCGACAAATACGGTCTGGAGTGTTGGACCAATGCCGAAACATTCGACCGGGACATGCCCATCCGTTTTTTGCCGATCAAGTTCGACAAACTGCGAATGAAACTCGAAGCAGCCAAGCGGGCCGGATACTCCCGGGCTATCACGTTTGAATTCTCGCATTTTATGAGCCCGCAATCGGCTTATCCGCAGGCCGGGCATCTGTACGACCGTTACAAAGAATATTTTAGTATGGACTAAAACTTAAAGGCAAAAAAATCACCCTAAAAAAACCCCCGTTCTTTATTTTATAAGAACGGGGGTTTTAGTATCAATCATGAAAAAAGTGAAAGTCGCCGTAAAAAACCACGCCCGCAGGCGTGGCTTCCGTTTTTAGGAAATGGAAAAGTCCATCATTCATCCACCTCGCTGTCCCGGATATACCAGGGTTGAATGCTTATATCCGCACTGAGGTATCCATCCTCGCCGCCTGGTTTAGGCGTGAAGAAGATAAGTACATAATAGGCATCTTCCCTGTCCATATATTCCTGGAGCGGCATATAGGAGTGTTCCTGGAGCCGGAGCGCGTTGATATACGTGTTCAGCGGGATTTCCAGGGTCTGCCCCGAGGTTTTATGATCGATGTACAATGTATTCGTCTTCTCTGTGGAAAGCCTCATCGTATTGAGCTCGGCAATAGCGCCCGTCTCGGCATCGTTGGCCGTATAGTACGAATCGTACTTGATGGGCGCGGTCGCATCGTCCTGAATGATATTGTGGCAGTTGTAATGCCCGTTGGGACTGTGCATATAGACTCCGTAATTAGCGATGTCTATCGGGCTGCCGTCCAGATTCTGCATCACGATGCGGAACTTGTTGGTGTCCTTTATCAGTTCGATGGTCAGCACCTGGTTCCTTTGTGCACCGATCTTGGCTTTGAGCACACCATGCCACAACGGATGCAGTTCATCGCAGACGTATTTCTGCTGGAAGCCCTGCACCTGCACCATCAGGTCGTTCATCGTGGAAACCCCGGGAGTCATCGCCGGAGGGCAGATATACGACTGGTCGTACAGTCCGGACCAGGCCACGAAATTATAGGTCTTTTCTTCGAAAGGAAGGGGCAGCTGGATCTTGAAATCGTTCTCATACGAACCGCTGCGGTCTTGTACCACCTTGATAAACACTCCGTTCTCGTCGAAAATATAGAGGTCGATGATCGAAGCCTTTTTGGGGAAAAGGTCTACGTACTCCATATTGTAATCGTATACGAAACGGACATAGGCGTAGCAATCGTCATCGTCCGCCCCGTCCCTCACGCAGGAGGCGAGCAGGAATACGACGCTCAGGCACGCGTATCTTACATATCTGGTGATCTTGTCCATATATATTGCCATTTTACTTTTTATCGTTTTTGCAGTCCGCTCAATAATCGAACTGAAGGTTATACTCATCCCAAGGCACGACCCTTAACTCGGCTATAAGCCATCCTTCCAGGTCGTCCGGATCGGGATTCGGTTCTGGGTACACGGGGGATCCCGGGCCGCCAATGCTCTTTATCGTGATCTCATACACATTATTGCGTACGACTCCATAACGCCCGTACGACATGAACACCGGTTTTTGGGTGTCGTCGAAATGCCGCACCAGGACGATATAATAGGTACGTCCGTTCTTGTAGAAACTGAGCCCGTCTACCGAAAAGGGTTTATTGGTCTCCGCATCCGGGTTGGAAAAGTCGAATCCCTGCGCCTTTACCTTGCTAATAACGGCAGCCAGTCCGACGTATTCCTCGGGAATATTGTACGGGTAGTTCGCATAATCCGCCATTTGCCACGGAGAAATGGGCATATTGTTGTACAGATAGAAATGTGGGGCCGTATTCGCCCGACTGGGCGGCAGCCCGTTGGGCCAATAGCTGGCTGACATCACGATACGGGTGGTTACGTCCCGGCGCTGCTCGACGGCTTCCATCGTATTCTCGGTCACATAGACCGCAGAACCTATATCGTCCAGCGGATACCTGTCCACCTGGTCTTCCGTGATATAGGAGAACTGGCGGGGCAGCGAATTCCTGAGGTTTTCTTTTTCCTGGGCGGTAGCGCCGTTGTTCTCGCTGTACCCGGAAAAATTGGGGTCGACCGCATAGAAATTTTCCCGGTCGGTATCGAGGTACTGTTCCATAAGCCCGTCGGCCTTTTCGGCCGGTCGGCGGAGCCAGTAGGTATGTTTATTGATGATATCCACGTTCCACATGAATTCGTTCATGTAGGTTCCCCGGGGATACTCGACATAATCCGCCTTTACGACGATCTTGGCCAGCGAACGCTCCAGCGCGACAAATACAGGATGGGTCTGCGCCTCCAGTTCGGTATCCCAAAAATCGGAGTCCCTGCGGACCTCGACCAGACCTTGGTGGTTGGTCATCTGTATCTCGCCGTCGGGCCCGATGAGATCGGCGGGCGTCATATCGGGGAATACCCCCTGTATGCGGGATATATTCGCACCTTCGTTCGCCGCATTTTTTATCTCATCCGAAGGGTTGGCGATCACCAGCATATAATAGTCTCCACGTTTTGCCTCCCGGGCCTTGGAAACGAAGAACGTTTCGGTGGGGGTGGCAGGGTTTTCGGACACATCCGCCCCGTGGAAGGGAATGATGCGACCGTCTTCTGTATTAATGTTGGTGGCCTTCAGGTCCCAACAATACTCGGCCGTTTCGGAAGCCTTACCGTACAGTACGATCCGGATCGATTTGATCTTTTTCTCCGGGTCCTGATCGTCAGGCGTATCCCGGGTACCGGGGTTTGTCTCCCCTATTCGTATTTTCAACGATATCGACGCCGACTTGCCCGTATTCGGATTATCCGGGTCGGAATCGGAAACCCGATCCTTGGTACAGGATACAACCGCGGCGCACAAAAGTGCCCACAGGAAAAATCCGGATAGTATTTTAATTCGCGTCATATCTTACTCTCTCTTTTGTTGGGCGCGTGCGCCCTGAAATAAAAAAAGGGGAGACTTGCATTTAAAAACTTGCATGAAAAAAAGCGCAAGCCTCCCCCATAAAATCCTTATATCAGAATCATCATAACCTTATACAGGTTTACAAATCTTCCACTTGCTGGTCGCGGATGTACCAAGGCTGAATGTTGATATCAGCGGACAGCCAACCTTCTTCGCCATCGTCCGGTCCTTCCGGGTCAGGGATGTCGGTGCTTCCGGGGCCGGAAATACGGTTTACAGATACCTTGTACACGTTGTTACGTACGACACCGTAACGTCCGTAAGACATAGCGTCCGGTTTCTGCGCATCGTTGAAGTGGCGCAGCAGCACGTAGTAATAGCTGACACCGTTCTTGTAGAAGCTGATACCTTCTGCCGAGGTTACCGATTCGGTCGGTTCTGCGCCGGCGATCACACCGGTGTTGCTGGCTACGAAGTTGAATAAGCGCGGTCCGTTGGCATCGGCCTCGACGGCAGCCTGCAGGTCTTCATGTCCGGTCCACAGGTTGTTGTACAGCATGGTTTCTATCTGGGTGTGCTTGTAAGCCTTGCCTTGGAAGAAATAGTAGCTCTCGTTGGCCGTGAAAGTATCCGGAATGAAGTTACCCTTGAGCAGTACACGGGTGGTTACATCCTCCCACTGCTCGTCGGCAGCCATCGTGTTCTCGAGGGCGAACTCCCAGCTGGAAGCATCCATCGTGTTGGTGATATCGGCTTTGGCGATGCGGGTGAACTCGTCGTCCAGATTGGGGAACGGGCTGCCGCCGCCTTCGCGGATACGGTCGTTACTGAAGCCGTCGAAGTTGGGGTCTTCGGCATACAGGATACCGCGCGGGTCGTGGTAGATCTCCATCGCGCCGTCGGCCGTAATGGCCAGCTTACGCATCCAGAAAGACCTCTTGTTGGTGCCGTCCAGGCGCCAGGTAAAGGTCGAGAAGTCACCGGTACCGTTGACGAACATCGGCCATCCTCCTATCGTAACCTTAGCGGCGATACGGTCCAGAAGGACTTCCTTAGGCACACCGTTTTTCAGCGCGTCGGCAGGGGTTTCCTTGATATCATCCTTGCGTACTTCTACGTAACCGCGGGCATTGGTCATCATGCACCACTCCATATCGGTAAGTTTCGCCGTCTTGGAACCGAACAGGTCTTTCAGCGCATCCTGCGAAAAAGCGGCTGCCTTTTCAAACTCAGACATGTGCTGGGTCTTTTCGGTAATGGGCAGTACGTTCGGATGCGGATTAGCGATCACCAACATGAGGTAATCCTTTTTCACCACCTTCCTGGGCACCATGAAGAAGCGGACTTCCGTAGGATCGGCCGGAGCCGGGTCTGCATCGGCCACCTTGGCTACGTCGTAACCGTCGAAAGGCTTCAGGTCAACCCCGTTGTTGTCTATATTAGACGCGTCGAGGTCCCAACAGTAAGCCACCTTGCGGGTTGCCTGGTCGTAAAGCACCACGCGGAGCTGTCCTACGAACGATTCGGAAGGATCGCCCGGTTCGGTCTCGTTGATGGTATTACGGCCTGTTACTCCGCCGGTCAAACGGATGGTAAGGTATCCGGAAGGCCCGGTGGGGTCTCCGCCATCTCCGCCATCACCATTGTCGCCGGTGGTATCCTTGCTACAAGCTCCGATAGCGAGCCCTGCTCCAATCAAAAGGAACATGAGCATTTTACTAATTTTCTTGTTCATTGCTTAATAATAAATAGAGTTGTTGTTAATTGATTTTTCTTTCTTTACAAGTATTAATATTCAGGTTTTGATCTCTCTTCGATCTATTGTTGTTCCAGCCATTTGGACAGCTGTTCCATGTTGTGTCTGGCTGCCTGGTCTCCGCCTTGGGCCGCCTTTTTAAAGCACTCCATCGCGCTTTGGTAATCCTCCTTGTAGATATACGCTACACCGAGGTTGTTCCATGCCTGGGGCAGGTTCGTCTGTTCGAGCTGCTGCAAGCGTCCGATAGCCGTATCGAGAGCTCCTTTTTCGATCTCGGTCGCCGCTGTGTTCAGTTTGGCGATCGGTTCGTCGGGATACATGCGCACCGCGATATCGAACACTTCCTTGAACTCCTTGCTGTCCTTCTCGTAAGAATGGGCCACCAGGAACATCTCGTTCAGGCTCAGGTACTGAGGCTTGGTCTTGATGATCAGCTTGGCTTCATCCACATCGAACGCGCGGGCCACATACGTAATGGTGTAATCGTTGCGGCGAAGGGGCGGGTAGAAGTCCCTAAGCAGTACCCGGTATACCGAGCCGCCAGCCAGGGCCATCAATTGCTGTTTGCGCTGGACTACGTTTTCGATATCGATGATCTTCAGCACACGGTCGCGGTCCTGGACATTGGATTTGGACACTTCTCTTTTCAGGCCTTCCCAGTCCTCGCCCATTCCGGACACCCGGATAATGCGGGTATCGAAACCATGGCGCTGGCGCAGGTATTCCACGAACGAACGCGCCCGGTTTTCGGAAAGGATTTGGTTGCTGCGGAAGTTGCCTTCGGGCGAAGCGTATCCAACCACCGAGAACTGCGTGATGACCAAATTGGTATCGCTGCGTATTTCATCGAGGATCTTATCCACTTTTGCCAGCGTAGCCGCATTTCCCTTATAGTCGCGCAGCAGGGTGTATTTGCCCACTTCGTAATTGATGTAGGCCGAATAGGTTTCGCTGCGTTCCTTGACAGGTTCCACCGGAGGCGACACATAGCTTATCTCATATTCCGGTTCGAATATTTCCACCACTTTCGGGATAATAGCCAATTCGTTCAGCGCGACCGGACAATCTGCGCATCCGATGACCGATTCCTCGAAAATGAGGGCGGCATTGCCCATCCAGGGCTCGAACGGTACGGACAGTTCCATTTTCCCGGTCTGGGGTTTGCCGTTGGTGCGGCGCACGACCCATTGGGGATCCTGCTCGAAACGGTATCCGTAGTATATTTCCGAACGTTTCAGGGAAGTACCGCTGCGGCCGGTGGTGATTACCGCCGGGGCGAAACGGTACGAATCTTTGCTGTCCAGCGAGCGAAGTACCGGGGTGATGATGATGGTCCTTTCGTTTTTCAGGCGCAAGCCCTCCATATCGACCACCACATCCATCTCAACATTTCCGTCCGTCTTTTCGGAACGGAGCTGCTGGTAAATTATATTCCCTCCATAGGTATTCTGCGCTTCTATATGGATATAGGTGGCGGAGAGCAGGATGAAGGCGACTATCAGGTATAACTTTCTCATATCTGTCGATTTTCGCAGGTTAAAAAATGAAATAGATAAGCGATACAGCGGCTTTGGACGGCCCGAAATAATTCAGGCTGCCCGATGCTTCTTTAGGACTGCAATCCACACACCGGTATTTATCGAATTCTACCCGGGCATATCCGATACCCAAGGTCGCTTCCAGGTTCCATCGCTTGCCCAGCATCCACTGGTAACCGGCACTGAAACCGCCTCCATAGTAATATCCTTCATAACGGTTGTCCCGGAGATTGGTATACAGGTTAAAAGGGAGCCTTACCTTGGCAAAATTGAATTCCCCTCCGTGCAGGTGCACGCCGAAGAACCATCCGTTGAACCTCTCACAGGTCCAGTAGCGGAATTCCGGCTGGGCCAGCCAATGCTTGATATGCTTTCCATTACTGAACACGAACGGGTTATAATTCCCGCTCAGCTCCAAGGTCGTCTTTTTCCCCAATCCAATCTCTATCCCCAGATTGGGGGTCAGCGTGGCATCGTAAAGCAGGTTGTTCTTCACACCCACATGTTGCGCGCACAGCGTCATGGAAAATGCGAGCATGAAAAACGATATGAATATTCTCATCTTTTTCATATAATGCGTTGTTAATTTCGATCCGGGTCTTCGTCGCTTTTTTAACCCTTTTCAAGTACTGGGCAAAGATCAGACCTGTTTTGTTTTTTAATCGACCGATTTACAGAGTAATCGCACAACTAACATTTCTAATATCGGGGGGATTGAAAGAATTCAAGTCTAATTCTGCAACAAGGGCTTTTGGCATTTGCGTTTATTAGCAAAATATCCCCTATTTTTCAACCTTTCGGTGGTACAAAAAGTCAAAAAAACACACGCAAACACATATATATCAATGACTTAGTGCAATCTATTTCTTTTATGCCAATCAGAGCTCCCGAAAAACGCCCCAGTTTTTCCCCTCGCCGATAATTGCGATATTTGCCCTATTACAGCAATGATTAGGGAGTGCCCCTTATAAATTATTGTCCGTAATTTATGGCAATGAACATAGGAGTATTTGTGTTAACAACCGCTTTAGGCACCTCTGCCCGCACTTGTGGGGGGACAAGGGGTGTTTTGGCTTTACCTGGAAAAAACATACTCCACAACACCCGGACTACGACCCCAGGGTATTGATTTACCGGACAAAAGAAATATCCCTTGGGCTCCAAATCCTGTTAAAAGAACAAAAAGAAATGAAGAAGAATATATTTTTTGTACTCGCATTCATGTTACCGCTGCTTTTCGCCTGCCAGCGCGAGCAGAAAGCCGGTGGTAACCTGCCGGACGAAGACGGCCTCGTCCAGGTCGAATTCTCGTTCAAGACCGAAAAGCCCCGTACCATCGCCGTACGCGCGACGGAAGCCGTGCCGGATGGCGAAGGCGGGATCCAGATGACGGTAACGACCGACGACGCTCCCGCTACACGCGAAGGAAACCTCTCCTCCGACGAGGAAGACGCCATCGAGAACGTATGGGCGCTTCAGTTCGACGGGAACGGAAAATTCATCCGCCGGGAGCTCGTACCTTATCCCGAACCGATCTACGGCGAACCCGAGATGCGATACCGCCTGAAGGTACGCCTGTATATACAGGACAATTGTACCGTCTACTTCGTGGCCAACCGCCCGGGTATCAACTGGCAATCCTCCCTGATAGTTGGAACGACCACGCTGGACGAATTCAAAGAGATGACGCTCAATATGTATTCGGAGGACGAAGTGATAAAGGACAACCTCATCCCGATGGCCGGACACTACGAGGGACCGATACCCAATACCTCAGGTACGGTCGTCGATATGACCCGTATGGCGGCCAAGATCGTCTTTACCCTGAATTACCTGCTGACACAGACGGACAACTCCACCCTGGGCATCACTTCCGTCCAACTGGTCAACGTCCCGGTGCTGGCCAGCTATTACAACGGCGCCGAGGTCGACCCCGACTGGAAATATCCCGATATTTCCGATCCGAACATGATATACAACCTGACGGACTATACCGCCATTACGAACTCTGCCGGGTTTGAAACCAACACCGACCATACCTTTACCTGGTACGTGCCGGAAAACCGCCGCGGGATAAACCCGTCCGTCTCCCGGCAGGAAGACAAATGGAAAGGCAACGACCCCAGCATTGCGGACGGCGGCTATTCGGCGGCCATGCGCATCGTGATGAAAGGCTGGATCGTAAAATATACGGTAAATGTAAATTCTTTCTCCGATCCGGGTATCGTTACGCCTCAAAGCGACGACCCCATAGGCGGCGGAGGCCCTACCGACCCGGGCGGCAATCCCGGACGCCCGCCCCTGGGTGCCAAGGACATCGTTATCAACCTGCACCCCGGTCGGAACAATACGACGGATTACAACGTGATCCGCAATTCGACCTATAACATCCGGGCCAGCATCCGGTCTATCAAGGAGGAGCCCCGGGTGGAAGCCGGCCCGATGGTGATATACCGCTATTATTACGAAGACCCGGCCGAGGACGGAAAACTCATCTTCCTGGACGCCGAATATACGACTGCCCTGGCCGTAGGAGAGACGATCCCCAAGGACGACCCGATCCCCAACGCCAAGAAAAACCTGATCCCCGCCAACGGACATACATACCGGGACGGTATCGTCTCCGATTATCCGACCACCGTTTCGGCGGAAGATATGTACAACGTGGTAAATATCATGTATTACCGGGAGCGGACAGGCCCGTTCTCTGTCGAGGTGACGTGGCTGAAGGCATATACCCAATTCGACCACGAAATATTCGGTCCCTACGATAAAGGAACGATAATCAACGCGTTTGGCGACTACGTCCTGGGGCGTTACGGATTTTCAATTGACGGTTACTCCCACAGTCGTACCGAGGTCATAGGCGTATCTACCGGTATGGAGTATCCTCCCTCCACGGATATTCCGCTCCACGAAGACCTGAAGATATCGATTTATTATATGAGATATAC
>OWIO01001762.1_pt1 | contig 15778 bp, 10 predicted proteins | sample 1733011 | NCBI WGS metagenome assembly OWIO01 (sample SAMN05065779, study PRJEB22554) | human gut metagenome | biome: ENVO:2100002; feature: ENVO:00000062; material: ENVO:00002003 | host: Homo sapiens | place: USA | reverse complement strand
TCGGGTCAGTAGACAAAGTAGTCTTACCTGTACCTGACAGACCGAAGAAGATAGCTGAGCTCTTGCCTTCTTTATCAGTGTTAGCAGAGCAGTGCATAGAAGCCATACCGTTCAAAGGCAATAAGTAGTTCATGTAAGAGAACATACCTTTCTTCATTTCACCACCGTACCAAGTATTCAGGATAACCTGGATCTTTTCAGTCAAGTTGAATACAACTGCAGTTTCCGAGTTCAAGCCCAGTTCTTTGTAGTTTTCAACTTTAGCTTTAGAAGCGTTCATGATAACGAAATCAGGTTCACCGAAGTTAGCCAGTTCTTCAGCTGTCGGACGGATGAACATGTTTGTTACGAAGTGAGCTTGCCATGCTACTTCCATGATGAAGCGCAGTTTCAAGCGAGAGTTTTCGTTAGCTCCGCAGAAAGCGTCAACAACGAACAGTCTTTTGTTAGAAAGTTCTTTAGTTGCCAAATCTTTCACAGCTGCCCAACATTTAGCGTCAACTGGTTTGTTGTCGTTTTTGTATTCTTCAGAAGTCCACCATACTGTATTTTCGCTGGTTTCGTCTTTTACGAAGAATTTATCTTTAGGAGAACGTCCTGTATAAACGCCAGTCATTACGTTTACAGCGCCCATGTTAGTTACCTGGCCTTTTTCAAAACCTTCCAAACCTGGTTTTGTTTCTTCAGCGAACAAAACGTCATAAGACGGATTGTGCACAATCTCGGTCACACCTGTGATACCGTACTTGCTTAAATCTAAATTTGCCATTTTTTTTGAATTAATTAAAATTGGTATTTCGTTTTATTATCTCTTTTCACCTGAACATGAGGAGCTTTGGGTGCCTCCTTGTAAATCCGGGTACAAAAGTAATACTTTCTTTGAAAAGGAAGAAGGGATTAGAGAAATTTTTCCCTAATTGAATCTCTTTTATAAATTCCTAACAATATCTGCAAACTGAATATTGCAATTTGAAAGATTATCGTTTACTTTGCAAGCCAGAACGTTCTCAATACGATGAAAATGAGATTAAATTATGATTAAACTATAATATGAAAGTAATTGATTTTAGCCAAACAAATTCGATTCTAAACCAGTACATATCCGAAATCAGAAATGTAGAAGTTCAGAATGACCGCCTACGTTTCCGCCGTAACATTGAACGGATCGGAGAAATCATGGCTTACGAAATGAGCAAAGAGTTCCGATACTCAGTAAAAAACATCCGGACACCACTGGGCATTGCTCCCGTCAGCACACCGGACAACCAGCTTGTCATCAGCACCATTCTCCGCGCCGGCCTTCCTTTTCACCAAGGCTTCCTAAGCTATTTCGACGGAGCAGAAAATGCATTTGTGTCCGCCTATCGAAAATATAAAGATACCCTGAAATTTGATATACATATAGAATATATCGCATCTCCGCGTATTGACGACAAAACGCTGATTATCACCGATCCGATGCTGGCTACAGGCGGCAGTATGGAACTGAGTTATCAGGCCATGCTTACCAAAGGGCATCCCGCCGAAATTCACGTAGCTTCGATCATTGCCAGCCAACATGCAATCGATCATATCAAGAGCGTATTTCCCGAAGACAAAACAACCATTTGGTGTGCTGCCATCGATCCTGAAATCAATGAACATTCCTATATTGTACCGGGGCTGGGCGACGCAGGCGATCTGGCTTATGGAGAAAAAGAGTAATTTCGATTAAAGATTCCTTCGATATTGCTGCGGCGACATCCCCATTTGCTTCTTGAAGAATGTGCCAAAATAAGAAGCATTGGGGAAGCCGAATTCATTGGAAATCTCCTGAATATTTTTTTGCGTATTCTTCAACAAAGAGATACACTTACGGATAATCGCCTTGAATACAAGTTCCTGCACCGTATACCCACAGATGCTTTTGGAAAGAGCCGAAAGGTATTTCGGAGACAAACAGAGTTTATCCGCATAGAATTCCACACTCCTTTCCTGCATATAATATTGCTCTATCAACTGGATAAGACGGACAAATATCTCATTTTTCCGCCCGCCCGTTTCCTGTCCGGCACTAATCAATTTACGGTTATAGACCGAACAAATACGATAGGTCAGTGCCAGCAGAAGGAGTTTCTGCTCATAAAGGCTAAACACACTCTCCTCCATTTCCAGCACACTGTCTATCAAAGACATATACTTCATAATCTCATCTTCCTCGCCGGTATTCCATACACAAGAGAGTTCCGGAGTAAGTTTCGAATACATATACATGGAAACCACGGAGTTGCCGATAATGTCACGTATCGGTTCTATCTGATAGGCAAGAATAAGAATTTCCACATCTTCGGTCTCCTGAAGCACTTGAACCCAAGATTCCTCATGAATAAACAAGGTCTCACCCGCCTTGGCAGAAGCGCACTTATTATCAAGAGAAAACTGGAAACTACCTTGCCGGCAGACAATCAAACCAAGCCCCTGCATCAGAAAAGGTTCTTTTAAAGAAGATGGAAAACAACTGAGCACACCTCCCGAACTGCATATATTCTTCCCGCTTTTCAGATCGCGGTCAAGCTGTAATAAACGTTCCTGCTGAGTATCCATAACACTGACTCACTGATAAATTACTATTGAAAAACGATACTAAGTTAGCAATTTTCGTTTGGGATAAGGCACTACGAGCACAAAAATCATACAAATAACGCCTGCATAAATAGTCCACCCTGCCATTTCTTTCACAGCAGAGAGCGTAGCCTGCACCTGTATCCGCCCCTTGACGGACATGGCAGCCATGTTATGCGCTTCCGTTTCACTCTTTCCCTGATATTGCATTCCCTGCACGGTATTGGTATACGAAGCAGAAGCTTCGGGGTTTACCAGATCAACATTTTGTGCATAACGGGTAATATAATGTTGCTGGCGCTCCTGCAGTACATTTGAATAAATAGCCCCTCCGATACCCGGTCCCAGTACCATACGGACGGTAAGCATGATGCAAATCCAGGTCGAAAGATATTTGAAAGGCATCCGCTGATTGGCATATGCTGCCGTCAATGCATATAAAATCATCATTCCGATGGTACGAATAATTACGGGATACTTCATTCGTTCGTAAAGTCCGGCTGTCTGCACTTCGAAGTACATGAATCCTGCCGACAATGCCAGAAAGAAAAAGCCAAGAGCAAAAAGATATTTCAGATGCACCCCTTTAGACCCCAATACAATGGAAATCAAGGCACCGATAAAATAACCGACCATACACCAGTTTGCCAGCGATGCATTCTGCAAATTATCCAGGTGCATCCCGACTCCTGCATACACATTGACAAACATCGCGCTGGAATTGATGATCATCAGCAATAAATAAAGCAAAGCCCCCATACGAATGGTACGCAGCCTCAACGCCCCCAAAATAAAGTAGGAAGACTGCCGGGTAACATCCATATAAAGAAAAATCCCGGCAAAAAGGATACTGATCGCCGTTGCCCAGCAAATAGATGGATCATCATACCAATCCAGCACCTTGCCATAAACCAGCACATAAGTGATGCACGTCAATGATATGCAAAATGCGGTCACATTGCCGAATTTGCGGAAGTTGATAGGGAAACGTCCGGCAAAACCATGATTAGGCATCGTAATGAACAGTATCAGAATGGACAGCAGCAGAATACCCATCATAAAATAATATACATATTTCCATTCGTATTCGAAAGCCAGCCAAGCCGTTAGCGCCGTACCCATTTGCCCCAGGATCATAAAAAACAGATAAACTACCGGCTGGCTGACACATTTTTCGATATCCAGTTTATTCCATCCCGTCGCGTCTTTCGGTTCCATGCCGGGAGTAATATTACGCGTTGCCTCCATGCCAAAAGCATATTTGATCAGCGTAAACAGATTGACCATCATCAGTACCATACGCAGGAACCCTGTCAGCAGGCTGCAGAGTGCCAGCAAAAAGATACTGTCGGTTTTGGCACATACATAGCTGAATACATACATCAGTGCAAAACCTGCGATACACATCAGTTTCTCCCGTCGTATACAAACCAGTTCATACAAGAAGGGAGCAAATGCCGCCATACCGATGGAAGTCACAAAATTGGCAAACTGAATATGCTCGGAAATAATACCCAAGCCGCTCATCATCTCGGTACTGTTCACGGAGTATACCCCGCCCACCGAAAGAATCGGCAGGAAAAAGAACAGCAGAATAATAATACCTATCGGTTTGGGCACCCAATTGTAAAAAGGATAATTTCTAGGACACGAAGGCATGGCTATCAGAGTTTAGCTTTTACTACTACCATCATACCCGCCGCCAGCTTATCATTATCTTCCTTCGATAAATCCGTAAAATCAATACGGACAGGGATACGCTGCTGTATTTTCACAAAGTTTCCGGCAGAATTGTCAGTCGGCACCAACGAATATTTAGAACCTGTCGCTCCGGAAATAGCAGTCACTTTGCCTGTAAACTCTTTCTTACTGATAGCATCTACCGTGATAGCCACCTTCTGCCCGATACGGAGATTCTCTATCTGCGTTTCTTTATAATTAGCAATAATCCATTTTTGTGTATCGGGCAGAATATATGTAATGCATTGCCCTGCTGTAATGAACTGCCCTTCTTCCAGAGAACGTCTGCCTAACTTGCCATCGCAAGGAGCCAGTACAACCGTATACGAAAGATTCAGCCGTGCCATTTCAAGCGCAGCCGTAGCACGCTGGATGGCAGCTTCCGTATTCTCACGACGGTGAGATACTTCATTCACTCCCGAAAGAGCCGCCTCCCGCTGGCGCCTGGTTGCTTCCAGTTTCTTAAAGGTAGCTTCATACTCTGTTGTAATCTGTTCCAACTGGATAGGTGTCACCGCATTTCGTTTGACCAAATTTTCATACCGCTGACGGTCTTTCTCCAGTTTTGCCAGCCGGATTTCTATTTCAGCTATAGACGCATCATACACAGATGCAGTCGTTTGTGTAGTCTGCAAGGTAGCATTTATCACAGTGGCGCCTGCCTGCGCATCCTTCAATGCAGCCTCAGCTTCCATCACCCGGATTTTATATTCGCGGTCGTCCAGCACCAGCAAGGTATCACCTTTGCGTACCTGCTGATGTTCCGTAAAATAAATCTTATTAATATAGCCCGATGCACGCAGATTGACAGGCGACACATATTGCTCTATCTGCGCATCATTACTGGTTTCCGTCTGCTTATAGCCCAGAAAGAGAAAAACAATTTCAATTACTCCCCAAACAATCACAGCAGCTCCAAACAGACTTACTATAATCTGCCAGCGGCGTAATTTTCTCATTTTCTTAGCTTTCTCCTGATGCGTACTGGAGACTGTATTATTTTCCATTGTTTCCATATGAATGATTCAATTAGTTATCTGTTATTTGAACAAGGATGAGATCTGTCCGGTTAGTTTCAGTAACATCAGGTTGGTCACCCGATAATTATAATGTGCACTAATGTAGTTGTTCTGTGCCTCGCTCATCCGCATTTCATCCTGCAGAACTTCAGTCATTGAAGTGATTCCTTCCCGGTAGCGGTCGGTAGTAACCGTATACACTTCTTCGGCAAGCAGATAATTGTCTTTCTGTTTCTTAAAGTTCCGCTGGTTATTCATCAAGTCATTTACTGCATTCAGATACTGTGTTTGCAGATTCTTTTGTGTATCCAACCGTGAAAGCTTCATGGTTTCAATATCGATCATTGCTTTCCGAATCTTATACTTCTTATCCAAGCCATCAAAAATAGGAATACGCAAAGTCAGTCCCACTCCATAAGAACGGAACCAATGATTGGACGGCCCGGAATGAAACCAATGATAAGCCTCATCAGTATAAGCGGCAAACCTCCAGTTTCCCGTCAGATTGAGAGAAGGAATATAGCCATTACTTATCAATCGTTTCTGTCGCTCTGCCAGCTGCACCTGCGATTGGAGCAACTGAAGCTCATAGAGGTTTTCCGACAACCCGGTCAAAGCAACCGTAGCGATACTGTCCGTGTTTACCGGCAATAAACCGATTTCTTTTTCCGCCGGATAATCCATAATATACTTCAACATATTAAGTTGTTGTGTCATCATCGCCTGTGCATTGTCATACTGCACTTTCAGATTTTCCAGATTAATATTCACCCGCTTCAGATCAACTTCCATCGCCATTCCATTATCAAAGAAAGCCTGTGTGATATCTCTCAGTTCTTCCAATCGGGTGATATTGGCTTTTATCAATGCAATCTGTTCCGCAGTGACCTGTCCCAGATAGTACATTTTACTGATCTGCAAGATCAGATCTTCCCGTGCCTTTTCATACGAAAGCCGGCTCATCTCATCCACAATCTCTGCTATGGAAATCGAAGTATAGAGAGTCTGATTATAAAGCGGCATCTGCAATTCTACCCCGGCATTGGCACCATATTGCAGCGTTCGGGTGATATTATAAGGTACTCCATAGGAAGAGCCGTCAGTTACTGAGACAGGCGGATCGATATTATCATTAAAGTTGGCAAAGCCATTGATTTGCGGCAACAACTTCACCCGATTCTCCGAAATGCCATACTTACTTTTCTGCATCGCTTTTCGTTTTCCCTGTAAAGAGAGATTGTTCTCAATCCCTATACGAAGGCAGTTCTCCAGAGTCAGAATATTCTGTGCGCCTCCATGAATGGCAAGGAGGCAAAAAAAGGTAAAAATGAACAATAGTCTTTTCATAATAATCGCTCTATATTCAGGCACAAATTTAATGGGTTGCGACAAAATGGGACTATCCATATATCGACTGTTTATGTTCATATTTTCCTTTTTCAGTCCTGATATCCGCCTTAATTATTATAATATCACTATATTTAATAGACAAATCTTCGCCCTTTGTCGATTTCCTTTTCTTCTGTTTAAAGAACCACTTAACTTTGGAATATAAAATCAATTAACAGCAAAACAGCGTTTGTTTTTCATAATTTTTTAGTGAATGCATAAGCGGCTCTCTTCGGGATGAAGAGAGCCGCTTAAGGTATATAGAGTACAATATAGTACAAGATCAGAAAAAAGTTTAAGAGTTCTCAGCCTCCTTTTTTTTCGGAGTTGTTAACTTCTTCTTGCTAAACCAAATCAGAATCATCACCCCGATCAGCAATAAAGCCAGTGACGCATAAGCTATGCTTTCCGTAACATGCAAGCTCTGCGGGTCAAACCACATCTCAATCGTATGCTGGCCTGCGGGGACATTCATCACACGCAAGATATAGTCAGCACGGGCAATATCCACCGGCTGTCCGTCAATCTTGGCCTGCCAGCCCGGATAATAGATCTCAGAGAAAACAGCCACTCCATCTTTAGCAGAAGAAGTTTCATATACCAGGCGATTCGGTTCATAGCTGGTCAGACGAATGGTAGATAAGGAGTCTTTGTAACCTTTCGTCACACCCTTCAACTGATCTTTAAATTTCGCATCAACCACTGCTGTTTCCGTTGGAAAAATATCATTCAGCGCATCAATCTCTTCATTTGCATTATTGACATACTGCACCTTATCCACAAACCAAGCGTTACCATACGCATAAGGGTTTTCAACAGGAACCGTCTGTCCTTGCTGTCCGGCAGGGAAAATAAAGTACTTCGTATTCAGCATATTCAGCACACGGAATTTGGAAGCGTCCACACTATCCATCGCACCGCCTGCGCCGGCAACTTCCTGATAGGCATCCTTCATTTCCGGAGTTATATGATGATCGATCATTTCCTGATAACGACGCAACTTGGCCGCATGATAACCACCCACACTCTTATGCCAATATGAGGTATTATTTTCATTGAAAGTATTGCCGGGGAATCCTACGAAATTCAACACCCGATAATTCAAAGCCGTATCCTGAAGGATCATCTCATCCGTCTGAGTTTTAACGAATGCTCCTGTCTGGTTTGACTTCGATACAAATTGTTCATCATTCAAATAGCGCTTATTGACAGTCCACATATCAATCAGACACAGAAGCACGATACCTGTCATAGTAAAAGAAGCCTTCAACTTTTTCTGCTGATAAAGGAATAATAAGAAGCATCCTACTACTATAATAAAGAAACTGCGCCATGCATCCGAAGTCAGCATTGCCTTGCGCATTTCGGCCAGATTCGTAATGATCGGAGATAAATACTCGGCAGGCAGTCCTTGCTGCAGAGCTGCCATCTCTTGTGCCGGAATATAACTAGAGAAGAAAACTCCCGGGGCAACAGCCAGAATCAGTGAAACACCGGCTGTTAATACCAAAGTGATAATTACTCCTGTCCGATTTTCTTTCAACTTTAATATTTCCGGTTTAGCCAGCACTTCTTTTAAGGCAAAGACCGCTAATAAAGGTATCGTAAATTCAGCTATAACTAGGATAGAAGATACGGCACGGAACTTGTTATACATCGGTACATAATCGATAAAAAAGTCCGTAAGTCCCATAAAATTCTTTCCCCACGAAAGTAGAATAGAGAAGATAGTAGCTCCCAGTAAAGCCCATTTCAGCGGTCCTTCAACAATAAAGCACCCCAATATAAACAGAAATAAAACAAAAGCTCCCACATAGACCGGTCCGGAAGTCATGGGCTGATCGCCAAAATACTGTGTCAGCTGCGAATAGATGTTACTATACATCGGATTCGCCTTTGCCATGGCAGTCTCATTCTTGGATAAAGGAACCGATGCCCCTCCCTTTACATTCGGAACCAGCAAAGTAAGCGTTTCACCAATTCCATAACTCCAGTTCGTTATATAGTTACGGTCCAGTCCGCTGCTGGTCTGATTGGCAGCAGGTCCTTCCTGTTTCAGTTCACTCTTTCCGCGCATAGTCTCCTTACTATACTCATAAGTATGGTATAGATTAGAGAGGTTCGCACACACTCCTATCGCCGCAGCCAATGCCAGAACGGCACTTGCCTTGAAAAAATGCGGCAACTCCTTCTTCTTATAAGCATCTTCAAAGTAAGCTCCTACAAAAAACAGGATGACAAACATGAAGTAATAGCTCATCTGAATATGATTCGACTGAATCTGAAGCGCGATAAACAAAGCGGTAACAATCCCTCCCAACAGATATTTTTTCCGATAAGCCAGTACAATACCGGCAATCGTAGGCGGAATATAAGCCAATGTAACAAATTTCCAGATATGCCCTGCCGATATCAGAATAAAGAAATAGGAGGAGAAGGCCCAAATAATCCCCCCTAAAGCAGATAACCAGACAGACAGCCCGAATGCCCGCAAAAGGATATAAAACCCGAGCATCATGATGAAAGTCAGCACCACATAAGGCGGAAGATACAAATGATAGATGTTTTCTATCCACTTCAGCGGTTTGGTAGAATCATAACTCGGAGACATCTGATAGGTAGGCATGCCACCAAAAAGAGAGTTTGTCCAGCGGGTACGTTCTCCTGTACGATCAAGATATTCCTGAGCTTCTTGACCGGCTCCCACTCCAGCCACCGTATCGTGCTGAAACAGAATACGACCTTCGATATCAGCCGGAAAAAAATAAGCAAAAGAAAGGATGATAAAAGCTAAAATAGCAATTAAGTCGGGAAGGAACTTCTTCATAAAATTGACAATTGACAATTGACAATTGACAATTGAAGGTCAACAATAACAGCCCGGCAGATCACTCGTTCCATATAGCTGTTCATTGTCATTTGTCAACTGTCAATTGTCAATTAAATTAGTATCTATAATGTTCAGCCTTATAAGGTCCGTCTACCGATACACCGATATAAGCGGCCTGTTCAGGAGTAAGCTTCGTCAGTTTCACCCCGATCTTTTCGAGATGCAGGCGAGCCACTTCTTCATCCAGGTGCTTCGGCAAGCGGTATACATTCACTTCATATTTCTTGTTGAACAACTCGATCTGGGCCAGCGTCTGATTGGTAAATGAGTTACTCATCACGAATGACGGATGGCCTGTCGCACATCCCAGATTCACCAGACGACCGTCAGCCAGCAAAAGAATGCTGTGACCATCTGGGAAATAATAGCGGTCTACCTGCGGCTTGATGTTTACACATTTGATGCCCGGATAATGTTTCAACGCATCCACCTGGATTTCATTATCAAAGTGGCCGATGTTACATACGATCGCCTGATCTTTCATTTTCTCCATGTGGTCAATGCGAATGATATTGATATTCCCCGTAGTAGTCACGAAGATATTACCTTCGGTGCAGGCATCTTCCATCGTTACGACTTCGAAACCTTCCATAGCAGCCTGCAACGCACAAATCGGATCGACTTCCGTCACAAGCACACGCGCACCATAAGAGCGCATTGAATGCGAACATCCCTTGCCCACATCACCGTAACCACATACCACCACTACCTTACCGGCAATCATCACATCGGTCGCTCTCTTGATACCGTCAGCCAGTGACTCACGACATCCGTAGAGATTATCAAACTTAGACTTGGTAACCGAATCGTTCACATTAAATGCCGGGAACAGCAATTTGCCTTCTTCCTGCATCTGATACAAACGGTGTACACCGGTCGTTGTCTCTTCCGATACGCCGCGCATTTCCTCAGCCACACGATGCCAGCGAGTCTTATCCTCAGCCAATACTTTTTTCAGAATGGCATTCAGTTCGATTTCATCCTCCGCATGCACTTCCTTGTCCAATACGGCAGCATCATTCTCTGCATCATAACCGACATGAATCATCATGGTAGCATCACCACCATCGTCTACAATCACGTTCGGACCTTTGCTGCCGGGGAAATTCAATGCTTGCAATGTGCACCACCAGTAGTCAGCAAGATTCTCGCCTTTCCATGCGAATACCGCAACACCGGAAGCAGCAATCGCAGCAGCAGCATGATCCTGCGTTGAATATATATTACAAGAACACCAGCGGACTTCAGCTCCCAATGCAACCAGGGTTTCAATCAGTACGGCGGTCTGGATGGTCATATGTAATGATCCCATGATACGGGCACCTTTTAACGGTTTGGATTCTCCATACTTTTCGCGTAGAGCCATCAGGCCGGGCATTTCTTTTTCTGCCAAATCGATTTCCTTGCGTCCGAAATCAGCAAGTGTAATATCTGCCACTTTATAAGGCAGAGTAGAGAATAATTCTGTAGACATATTGTAAATCATTTAAAATGTAATTGGTGCAAAGATAGAACATTCTGATTAGTAGGGCAAAAGCTATCCTTCTTTTTTATATTATAATAACTTGGGGGTTCGCCCGTTTCTTGAATTTTTATTCTATATTTGCGACATAAAAATGCATTTTCTATAACACTAAAATAGTTATTATTCATCTTCTATGGAGGATTACAACAACAAAACAAAAGCGGAGCTGTTAGAAATTATACAAAATCTCGAAAAAAAAGTAGAGCAGCTTTCCTCCGAATCAGCCTCCGGCAGAAAAGAACGCTTTCGCGACAGGTATTCCAACCGTATATTAGATAATCTGCCCGATATGCTTACCGTGCTCGACCGCGATGCCAATATCGTGGAACTGGTTTCCTCCCCATCAACCAATCACGTAGAAGGTACTACAGCAGACAGCATTACCCAATCCAACATAAAAGATATTCTTCCGGAAGATGCGTACAAGAACATACGCAAGAATATGGAGCAAGTTTTCCGCTCCGGAAAGAGCGCCATCGCCAGGCATGACTTAATGATGGACGGTGTGCCGCATCATTACGAACACTGGCTTTCCCTACTCGACAAAGAACACCTGCTATGTATGTGTCGGGATGTTTCGCAACTTTGGGAAACAGAACAGGTCAATGCCGAACAACAAAATGAGATTATGCGGCTCAATTCATTGATGGAAGCCATAGTGAATAATGTTCCTGTATATCTATTCGTCAAAGACTCTGGAAATGATTTCAGATACTTATACTGGAACAAGACTTTTGCAGACTATTCCGGCATCCCTATCGAGAAAGCTATCGGCAGAAATGATTTCGAGATCTTCAAACGGACGGAGGATATGGAGAAATTCCGCCTTGACGATATCAGAGTGCTAAAAGAAGGGAAACTGGACTATTTCGAAGAATATATGGCTGCTTCCGGAGAAATCCGCACGATAACTACCATGAAGCGCCTCGTCCCATCCAGTAACGAACATCCTTATATTATCGGTATCTCCTGGGATATCACCGAAATTAAGAAAACGGAGAAAGCGCTGGATGCAGCCCGTATCAAAGCCGAAGAAGCGGACCGGTTAAAATCGGCTTTCCTGGCAAACATGAGCCACGAAATCCGTACGCCGCTTAATGCAATTGTAGGATTCTCCAAACTGATATCCAGCACAAATAATGAAAACGAGAAGAATCAGTATGCCGAAATCATTGAAAGAAATTCTGATATGCTGCTGAATCTTTTCAATGATATTCTCGATTTATCCAGCCTGGAAGCCGACTCTCTTAAATTCAACATTCAGCCGGTCAAGATACTGGATATCTGCTTGCAATTAGAACAGCAATATGGTCACAAAACCCAGGCAGACGTAAAACTGATTCTGGATGGTGGAGACGCCAATACATTTGTTTCCGCAGACTGGAACCGGACGATACAAATCGTAAGCAACCTGCTCAGCAATGCTGTAAAGTTTACCTCGCGAGGGGAGATTCATTTCGGTTTCCTCAATAAAGAGAACTTTGTAGAGTTCTATGTGAGAGATACCAGCATCGGTATTCCTGCCGAAAGAGCCGCTACCATTTTTCAGCGTTTCGGCAAAGTAGACGACTTCGTTCAAGGCACCGGGCTGGGGCTCACCCTCTGTAAGATGCTGGTGGAAAAAATGGGTGGTCACATCCGGGTATGCTCAAAAGAAGACGAAGGCACCACCTTTTATTTCACTCTTCCGCTGGCCAACCGGTAAATTATATGCGTCATATACAAAAGCGGTGGACACCTTTACAATGTCCACCACTTTTGTATTTATGAAGATAGCTGTTACTTCTTTTCTTCCTTCTGTACTTTTGCGCTTAGCATTTCCTTATACTTCGCAGGATCATTCAATACCTTTATTGCTTCCTGCAAATCATCATCATCCTTCAGTTGCTCGATAATACCACCTCTCTGGAAATAATAACGCTTGATAATTTCATTAGCAATCATTCTCTTGATATCCTTAGAGAAATAATCCAAGTCACGGTCAAGATTATGATTCAACTTCTTTTCCAGTGCCTTGAACTCTTCGGCAGCATCTGTCATATAGCCTTCGAATTCAGCGGCCTCTTTCAGTGTTTTCAGAATCTTCTCACTTTGCTGGTCATATTTGAAATCAGCCTTCTTCACCAATTCCTTGAAATCATTGTAGTCAGCATCCGTCACTACAAACTTTTCAGGAGCAGCCACAGTAGGATGCTTCAAGCAGTATTGAGTCGCATAGTCAAAAATCAGATTATCACGTACGAGATAGAACAAGATATTCGGGAGTTTTTCCTGTTTGACAGTAATATCAGGCATTACACCACCTCCGTCACGTACTTCACGTCCGGCAGCAGTATAGAATACGTTAGTCAGACTGTCGGGAATCGTCCCCACACTTCCATCTTCGTTCCGGTGCTTATAGTCAATCGCCTGCACACAACGTCCGCTTGGGATATAATATTTGGAAGTAGTCACTTTCATCATTCCTCCATAAGGTAAAGAACGGGGAACCTGTACAAGTCCCTTTCCAAATGTACGGTTACCAACAATAACGGCACGATCAAGGTCTTGCAATGAGCCCGACAGGATTTCTGAAGCAGAAGCCGTACCACTGTTTACCAATACAGCAATCGGAATATCCAGATCCAGCGGTTCACGCAAAGTCTTGTATGTGTTGCTTGCCTGTTTCGTCTTTCCCTTGGTTGTTACGATTACTTTTCCACGGGGCAGGAAGTAATTGGCTATTTCCACTGCTTCATCCAACAGACCGCCACCATTATTACGAAGGTCGATGACCAGAGAAGTAGCTCCCTGTTTCTTCAGATCCAGCAATGCTTTTTTGAAATCTTTGGAAGGATTGCCGGAGAATGTGCTCAGGCTGATATATCCCACCTTATTATCCATGACGGTAGCATATGGGATGGCAGGGGTCTGAATAGACTCACGTACGATAGTAAACTCCATCGGGGTTTGTCCACCTTTCTCATTAGGACGCTCCACTTTCAGTTTAAAGCTCGTACCCGCCTGTCCGCGCAACATCTGGCTGACTTCTGAATTATTCTTTCCGGCCAGATCTTTTCCGTCTATTTCCATCAGGATATCTCCCGCCTTCAGTCCCGCTTTGGCTGCCGGAGTTCCTTCGAACGGTTCGGCAATCATGGAACGTTTCAACTTCGTATTATAGGTAATAAGAGAACCGATACCTCCAAAACTTCCTTTCACCATCTGTTCCAGTTCGCTTTGATCTTCCTCCGGGTAATATTCTGTATAAGGGTCCAGCGAGAAAAGCATATTGTCGATTCCTTCACGAATGGTCTTGTTCGGATCAATAGTATCCACGTAGAACATATCCAGTTCTTTCACAATCGCATTAAATGTATCCAAATTCTTGGCAATCTGGAAATTGCGGTCGTCTCCACTCTTAAAACTAAAGAAAGCTACGGTAGCTATTACAGCCACCAAAACAAGAGCTATCCGCCTATTCAGCAATTTTTTCATATATCTTTCATTAAAATGAGACGTAAAAGTAACTCAAACCTTGGTTATTCCACCAGAACCTTGTTAATATTTAACTTAATTTCATCCCAGCGCTCCGGAGAGATTGTTGTTCCAATCACCTGAATAACATTTCCCGAGAGAATAGAACCAATTTTTGCACATTTTTCGAGCGAGTATCCGCACGTCAGACCATACAGAAATCCGGCAGCGAAATAATCGCCTGCGCCGGTGGTATCCAGAACTTTTTCTACAGGAATAGCCGACACTTTAATTTCTTCCGTACCTTTACGGATATAAGATCCGTTTGCTCCAACTTTCACAATAGCAATGCTGCATTTCTTGGCTATCACTCTCAGAGCTTCCTCCGGTTCTTCGCCGGTAAATGCTTTCGCTTCTTCCTCGTTTGCAAAAACGATATCCACATACTTATTTATTAATAAGGAGAAAAATTCCAGATCATTTTCCACGATATTATAACTTGCCATGTCGAGACAGATTTGCAGGCCAGCCTCTTTAGCCAGTTCGATGGCATGAAGAATCATTTCGTGATCCTGAACAAGGTATCCTTCTATAAATAAGTATGCATATCCTTTGAACATCTCCAATGTCAGATCTTCAGCTTTCAAAGAAGCGGCCGCTCCCAGATAGGTACCAAAAGTACGCTCTCCATCCTGAGAAATAAAAGTGGATGCCACTCCCGAAGGAAGCTGTTCGGAGGTCAATAAATTGTCTTCAATATTATTTTTCTGCAGATTTTTCCGAAAAAAATCGCCATAATGATCATTTCCTACTTTTCCGATAAAACCTGTTCCAGCACCCAGACAAGCGAGTCCAAGTATGGCATTTCCTGCCGATCCGCCTGTTGCCAGATGCGTTTTCATTTGTGAAAATTTTGTGTTAATCTGCTGTAACTTAGCGTCATCGATGAGTTGCATGCTTCCCTTGGGTAATTCCAGTTCATCCAAGAGTGTATCGTCTTTCAGGGTTGCAAGTACGTCTATCAGGGCGTTGCCCAATCCTATTATTTTGTCCATTCTCAATATTTTTTTTGCAAAGATATTGCATATTTCAAAAAAACCTACTACTTTTGCATCGCAATTGAGAAAAACATTCTTCCTTAGCTCAGTCGGTTAGAGC
>OWIO01001741.1_pt1 | contig 15908 bp, 10 predicted proteins | sample 1733011 | NCBI WGS metagenome assembly OWIO01 (sample SAMN05065779, study PRJEB22554) | human gut metagenome | biome: ENVO:2100002; feature: ENVO:00000062; material: ENVO:00002003 | host: Homo sapiens | place: USA | reverse complement strand
TCGGGCATTATCTGAACATAAAACACTATCAATAAGTTGGAGTCATTACCCAATTTTCGGCTGGTCAATTTTATTGGCAATAAAATAATCAGCGGCAGCGTTACCCAGTTTTTTACCAAATTCCAGCGGATCGCCGACCAGATACGCCGAGACATATTTATCGACCCCCTTTTGATTAATACAGGTGTTGTAGCAAATCACCGGAATGCCCGCTTCACTGGCGCGACGAACGGTACGGCTACTGCCATTTTCAGACACTGCCGATAAAATAATGGCATCGACATTACGCGCCACGAGGGTATCAACAAAGGTACTTTCTTTCGAAATATCACCCTGGGCGTTAGTTTCTATTAACTGAACTTGTACTGAGGAATCTTTTGCCGCATCCTGAACGCCCTGACGCACTCCAGCGTAGTATCCCTGAGTATCAAGGTATATTGCGCCAATGGTCATTTCTTTTTCCGCAGCCCTGGCAAATAGTGCGCTACCTAATAGCGTAGCCATTAATAATAGATTACGGGTTGTTCTCATTTTTGTAGGCATAGAGCCTCCTGTAGGGTTTTTATTAACAACGGCTTATTCTAATTATTTTGTGATGAGCGGCAGCGCGTGCCGCTCAAATATTACAGTTAATAGGGTTTAGTGAACGCGGTTAAAAATAAAAGGCATCACGGTGGTGAATAATGCCGCTTTCGGCCAAGCCGGATTAATCGCCGTCAATTCAGCGCGAGCAGACTCATATTGCGCAACCTCCCCGAGTCCCGCGGACGCCAGCATCGCCACCATCAGGCATTTTTCTTTATGCTGCTGTTGTAAATCGCCATACAGCGACAACAAGTCAGGTTGCGAGACGGCAAAGAAATCCGCTTCGATACTGGTTTTCGCCATCTCTTGCGCCCACTGTTTCATTTCACTAAACAGTTGCTGTGCGGTTTGTTGTTCGCCCAGCAGTCGCAGCGCCATCCCTTGCCAGAAGAGATAATCAACCGGCTGATCGTTGTAATAACTGTGAATGTTAATAGTGCGATCGCCGGTCGCCGCCAGACGTAAACAACGCGTCGCTTCAGTTTCATCGCCCTGCGCGTTGGCGCATATCGCCTGCCAGAACCAGATGTCGTTATCAGTTTGCCCCGGTAAACGGCCTTCGCTTAAATTCTCCGGATAATGCAGCGCGGCATGAAGCAGTTCGCAGGCCTGCTGCGGCTGTCTGGCATCAAGATGCTGCCAGGCGCGTAATAACTGGTTGAGGATAAACTGACTGGTGACCTTCCCTTCCCCGCCTTCCCACGGGTGGAATTTGCGCGTGGCGAGAATGTCCGCCGCTTTGTCTGCCTGACCCGTGAGATGCCACAAATTGAGCAGTTCTGCGGTCATGTCGTCGCGTTTCAGCGCAATTTCCAGATTATTTTCCAGACGCGCCAGTCGTTTCTCCGGTGTGGCTCCACTTAACTTATCCAGCAAATCCCGTTCGAAAAGCAGACGTGCATCCTGCGGCGCAAGCTGATAAGCATTATCAAGATAACGCGCGGCCAGCTCATAATCGTGTTGCTTATTCCACGCATGGATCGCTAACCCGCGCCAGCCGTCGGCAAACTCCGGCGACATCTCTACGCAACGTTGCCAAAAGGCAATGGCTTTGTTGTAGCTACGTTTGTTGTAGTAGAAGCAAGCTAGTAAATGGCGAGCAAACCAGCACTCTTCAATACTCTCCAGCGCCGCCACTTCTTCCAGCGTATTCGGGAAACGGACAAACTGCGGGAAGACATCAATGGCTTTTGCGACCAGTTCGCCACGTTCGGCTTTCGGCAGCAAGCTGGCTTGCAGGTAAAGCGGCAGCGTGCGCTGGCAGTCCAGTGCGTTCAGCATCTCTGCCGCCAGGGTGGGCATTCCCCAGTTAATCAGTTGCCCGGCGGTCATCAGGGCGTTAACGTCGCGTCCCTGACACAGACCGCGCCACTGCGCGAGAGCTGATTCGCTACGACCATCGAACCAGTTCAGCCACCACAGAGTGGCGTTCAGCGGATAATCGCGCAGCAGTTTCTCGCGCTGCACACGCGCGTTGTCCTGACGACCACTTAACACCAGCAGCAGATTATGCAGGCAAAGCACTTCCTGATTGGTTGGGCAGGCGCGAAGACTTTGTTGGCAAAAATCCAGACCAGCGTCGAAGTTACCATTACGCGCCGCCAGTCGTGCCAGGCCATAATAGCCACCGGCTTTGCTGTTGCCGCTCCAGACCGCACGCCAGAAATCCTCTTCGGCTTGTTGATATTGTCCCTGACGTTCGTAAGCACTGGCGCGAATCAAACTCGCCTGTCCGCACTGCGGATTTTTGTTCAGCGAATGTGCGCGTTTCAGAGCCTGAGTGGCATACGCCACCGCTTGCGGGAAATCTGCGCGGTTATATTCCAGCATCGCCAGCGCCAGGTTACAGCGATAATCCAGCGGGTCCAGCGCCACGCCGCGCAGGTAGTAATCGAACGGTGAACGGCTGGCGTGATGATATTGCTCCAGATGCTGACCGATAAACCAGGCTTCATCTGTACTGGTAATGTCTTGTGCTGCCAGTGGCGCTTTGGCGACGTCCGGTAACGGCAACGCTTGCGGCTGATGTTCCTGATAACTCAGTACAATATTGCCGTCGGCATCGGAGAGCTCAATGGTCAGCCTTTCAGGATTGATACCGTGCAACACGCCCTGGATGGCGGTCGCAGGCATCAGTGCCACGGCATCATCAAGTAACGCGTTGCATTTACCGATTTCGCGGATCGCCAGGCGGTATCCGTTCAACGGAGAGATGGCATACAGCCCCCACTCAATCCCCCGCTTACTACGCTGGAGTTTTATCACCGCATCGCGGGAGGCATTTTGCACCATGCCCAAAGAATGATAAGGCAGGAAATACTGCTCAAAACGCTTCTCTTCGTAAGCATCAAGCCAGGTAAAATCGGGCTGGTTATCGGCAAAAATACCGGTCATCAGTTCGATATACGGGCCGTTATTGTCGGTCAGACTCTTATCCCACGCCTGGCCAAATTCACTGTGTCCCCAACTCCACTGTTTTTTACCTGGCGCAATATGGTGGTTGGCAACGTGCAGCAAACCGCCATCTTCATCGTGACACCACGCGCCGACAAAATCGTACTGCGATTTTTCGGCCATATATGAGGTTGGAACAGGCACATTTTTATAGCGAGAAATGTCCACTCCAGCGGAGTAGTCCACTTTGTAGTAAGTGCCGGTAGCGATGGGGAAAGCGGAGACGGCCCGTTTGCCGTGATCAAACACCGCCGTTACATCCGGCGGGAAGACGCTCTGATGCCCTTCCCCCCCTTTCACTGCCGGGTTGGCCCACCACAAGAAATGACGCGGCGTGGCGTTCCCGTTATAGACGCGGCTGGCGATTTCCAGCGCCGCCCGGTCAGGGCGCAGGGTGAAACCTGTCATCACCTGTAAACCATGCATCGGCTCCGTTTCGCCTACCCACACCGTCTGTGCACCGTCTTCATGGGCTTCGAGGGTGAAATCAACGGGCATAAAGGTGGTCGGGCGATGATGTTGCGGCCAGTTAAACTCAATCCCACCGGAAATCCACGGCCCCAGCAGCCCCACCAGCGCAGGTTTAATGACTTCATTGTGATAAACAAAATCGCGCTGTTTCACTTTATCCCACGCGCGATGCACCCGACCGCCCAGTTCCGGCAGGATCATCACTTTGATGTAGTCGTTTTCCAGCCACACCGCCTGCCAGGATTTCAGGGTTTTCTGCTCGCTCAGCGTATCGGTCACGCCGTAGGGATAAACCGCGCCGGACGATCCCTGATAAACGCGATTTTCCAGGAACATGGGATGTATATCCTGCGGCCCGGTTTCATAGGTCGGGATCTCAACGCGCTCTTGCCACACTTTTACTGGAGTCATGGTGCCCTCAATATTAACAAGACATACTGAATTAAAAGATTTGTGGCAGTGTATTGAACAATCTGGCAATGTTTTCGCGGAATAATCACGCAATTAACTAAACAAGGTTTAGTGAAGATGAGAGCCTGCATTAATAATCAACAGATTCGCCACCATAACAAATGCGTGATTCTGGAACTGCTGTACCGGCAAAAGCGCGCCAATAAATCAACGCTGGCCCGGCTGGCGCAAATTTCGATTCCGGCAGTCAGTAATATTTTGCAGGAACTGGAAAGCGAAAAACGGGTGGTGAATATCGACGATGAAAGCCAGACGCGCGGGCATAGTAGCGGTACATGGCTGATTGCGCCGGAAGGTGACTGGACGCTGTGCCTGAACGTGACGCCCACCAGTATTGAGTGTCAGGTTGCTAATGCTTGTTTAAGTCCGAAAGGTGAATTTGAGTATTTACAGATTGATGCACCGACGCCGCAGGCGCTGCTGTCCGAAATCGAAAAATGCTGGCATCGCCACCGTAAATTGTGGCCGGACCATACCATCAACCTGGCGTTGGCAATCCACGGTCAGGTTGATCCTGTGACCGGCGTGTCGCAAACCATGCCGCAAGCGCCGTGGACAACGCCGGTGGAGGTGAAATATCTGCTGGAAGAGAAGCTCGGCATTCGGGTGATGGTCGATAATGACTGCGTGATGCTGGCGCTGGCGGAGAAATGGCAAAATAATTCGCAGGAACGGGATTTCTGCGTGATCAACGTTGATTACGGCATTGGCTCGTCGTTCGTGATTAACGAGCAAATTTATCGCGGCAGTTTGTATGGTAGCGGACAGATTGGTCACACCATCGTTAATCCGGATGGCGTCGTCTGCGACTGTGGACGTTATGGCTGCCTGGAAACCGTCGCCTCGTTAAGCGCATTAAAAAAACAGGCGCGGGTATGGCTAAAATCACAACCGGTTAGTACTCAACTTGATCCTGAAAAACTGACTACAGCGCAGTTAATCGCTGCCTGGCAAAGTGGAGAACCGTGGATCACCAGCTGGGTTGATCGCTCTGCCAATGCCATTGGTTTGAGTCTGTATAACTTCCTCAACATCCTCAATATTAATCAGATTTGGTTGTACGGTCGCAGTTGTGCCTTTGGTGAGAACTGGCTTAATACTATTATTCGCCAGACAGGATTTAACCCGTTCGACCGCGACGAAGGACCGAGCGTGAAAGCGACGCAAATTGGCTTTGGGCAATTAAGCCGCGCACAACAGGTGCTGGGAATTGGCTATTTGTATGTTGAGGCGCAGTTACGACAGATTTGATGGCGCGATAACGTAGAAAGGCTTCCCGAAGGAAGCCTTGATGATCATAAACGAAAAATTGCCTGATGCGCTACGCTTATCAGGCCTACACGGAGATTGCAATATATTGAATTTGCAAAGTTTTGTAGGCCGGATAAGGCGTTCACGCCGCATCCGGCATGAACAACGAGCACATTGACAGCAAATCACCGTTTCGCTTATGCGTAAACCGGGTAACGTGCGCAGATGTCGAGAACTTTACCTTTGATGCGCTCGATAACGGCTTCATCATTGATGCTGTCCAGCACGTCACACATCCAGCCAGCCAGTTCTTTCGCTTCGGCTTCTTTAAAGCCGCGACGGGTAATCGCCGGAGTACCTACACGAATACCGGAGGTCACAAACGGGCTCTTCGGATCGTTCGGTACGCTGTTTTTGTTGACGGTGATGTTAGCACGGCCCAGAGCGGCGTCTGCTTCTTTACCGGTCAGGTTTTTATCAACCAGATCAACCAGGAACAGGTGGTTATCAGTGCCGCCGGAAACCACTTTGTAGCCGCGCTCGAGGAACACTTCTACCATCGCTTTAGCGTTTTTAGCGACCTGCTGCTGGTAAGTTTTGAACTCAGGCTCCATCGCTTCTTTCAGAGCAACCGCTTTACCGGCGATTACGTGCATCAACGGACCGCCCTGACCACCAGGGAAAACGGCAGAGTTCAGTTTTTTGTACAGCTCTTCGCTACCACCTTTCGCCAGGATCAGGCCGCCGCGCGGACCCGCCAGGGTTTTGTGAGTGGTGGTAGTAACAACGTGAGCATGAGGAACCGGGTTCGGGTAGACGCCAGCAGCAACCAGGCCCGCAACGTGCGCCATATCAACGAACAGGTAAGCACCGATGCTGTCAGCGATTTCACGCATTTTCGCCCAGTCCACCACGCCGGAATATGCAGAGAAACCACCGATAATCATTTTCGGCTTGTGTTCTTTGGCTTGTTTTTCCAGATCGGCGTAGTCGATATGACCGGTAGCATCGATACCGTAAGGAACGATGTTGTACAGTTTACCGGAGAAGTTAACCGGAGAACCGTGAGTCAGGTGACCGCCATGCGCCAGGTTCATACCCAGAACGGTATCACCTGGTTCCAGCAGCGCGGTGTAGACCGCAAAGTTAGCCTGGGAGCCGGAGTGCGGCTGGACGTTAGCGTAGTCAGCGCCGAACAGTTCTTTCGCACGATCGATCGCCAGTTGTTCAACGATATCAACATACTCGCAACCGCCGTAGTAGCGTTTGCCCGGATAACCTTCAGCATATTTGTTGGTCAGCTGAGAACCCTGCGCCTGCATTACGCGCGGGCTGGTGTAGTTTTCGGAGGCGATCAGTTCGATGTGCTCTTCCTGACGTACTTTTTCCTGCTCCATAGCCTGCCACAGTTCGGCATCATAATCGGCAATGTTCATTTCACGCTTTAACATCCGCATCTCCTGACTCAGCTAACAATAAAATTTTTGGCCTTTATAGGCGGTCCTGTTGGACAACGGCGAACAGTATAACCGAATCATTGTGCGATAACAGGTCTTGACAAAGGAATTTACGCAAACGATTACCTTCAGGCTACGCAAGGCTTTGGAGAATAAAGAGCTTGCAACCGGAAACGGATTTCTTTTCAGGTTTGTGATGCAAATTTTTCACTTCATCACATTCTTTCTGAAAAACACCAAAGAACCATTTACATTGCAGGGCTATTTTTTATAAGATGCATTTGAGATACATCAATTAAGATGCAAAAAAAGGAAGACCATATGCTTGACGCTCAAACCATCGCTACAGTAAAAGCCACCATCCCTTTACTGGTGGAAACGGGGCCAAAGTTAACCGCCCATTTCTACGACCGTATGTTTACTCATAACCCAGAACTCAAAGAAATTTTTAACATGAGTAACCAGCGTAATGGCGATCAACGTGAAGCCCTGTTTAACGCTATTGCCGCCTACGCCAGTAATATTGAAAACCTGCCTGCGCTGCTGCCAGCGGTAGAAAAAATCGCGCAGAAGCACACCAGCTTCCAGATCAAACCGGAACAGTACAACATCGTCGGTGAACACCTGTTGGCAACGCTGGACGAAATGTTCAGCCCGGGGCAGGAAGTGCTGGACGCGTGGGGTAAAGCCTATGGTGTACTGGCTAATGTATTTATCAATCGCGAGGCGGAAATCTATAACGAAAACGCCAGCAAAGCCGGTGGTTGGGAAGGTACTCGCGATTTCCGCATTGTGGCTAAAACACCGCGCAGCGCGCTTATCACCAGCTTCGAACTGGAGCCGGTCGACGGTGGCGCAGTGGCAGAATACCGTCCGGGGCAATATCTCGGCGTCTGGCTGAAGCCGGAAGGTTTCCCACATCAGGAAATTCGTCAGTACTCTTTGACTCGCAAACCGGATGGCAAAGGCTATCGTATTGCGGTGAAACGCGAAGAGGGTGGGCAGGTATCCAACTGGTTGCACAATCACGCCAATGTTGGCGATGTCGTGAAACTGGTCGCTCCGGCAGGTGATTTCTTTATGGCTGTCGCAGATGACACACCAGTGACGTTAATCTCTGCCGGTGTTGGTCAAACGCCAATGCTGGCAATGCTCGACACGCTGGCAAAAGCAGGCCACACAGCACAAGTGAACTGGTTCCATGCGGCAGAAAATGGCGATGTTCACGCCTTTGCCGATGAAGTTAAGGAACTGGGGCAGTCACTGCCGCGCTTTACCGCGCACACCTGGTATCGTCAGCCGAGCGAAGCCGATCGCGCTAAAGGTCAGTTTGATAGCGAAGGTCTGATGGATTTGAGCAAACTGGAAGGTGCGTTCAGCGATCCGACAATGCAGTTCTATCTCTGCGGCCCGGTTGGCTTCATGCAGTTTACCGCGAAACAGTTAGTGGATCTGGGCGTGAAGCAGGAAAACATTCATTACGAATGCTTTGGCCCGCATAAGGTGCTGTAATTTGATGTTGCCGGATGGAAACATCCGGCAACCCTTGACGCGGTTTAAATTGCCGCGTCGTCCTCTTCACCGGTACGGATGCGAATGACCCGTGCCACGTCAAAGACGAAGATTTTACCGTCACCGATTTTGCCGGTTTGCGCCGTGCGAATAATGGTATCGACACAGGTATCGACAATGTCGTCCGGTACGACAATCTCAATTTTCACTTTCGGCAGAAAATCCACCATATACTCCGCGCCGCGGTACAGCTCGGTATGGCCTTTCTGGCGACCAAAGCCTTTCACTTCGGTCACCGTCATGCCGGTAATACCGACTTCGGCCAGTGCTTCGCGGACATCGTCCAGCTTGAAGGGTTTTATAATCGCATCAATCTTTTTCATGCTATTCCTTGAAAAGGTCGCCTGTCTTTTGATCTGCTAAACGTAACACATAACGCCAATTCATTCCTTGAAATCGTTTGCATCCAGCTCGTGTCGGGAAAGCAGTTTATAAAATTCTGTCCGGTTGCGCCCCGCCATTCTCGCCGCGTGGGTGACGTTGCCTTTGGTGATTTGCAGCAGCTTACGCAAATAGTTGAGTTCAAACTGATTACGTGCCTCAACAAAGGTTGGCAGCGCCGTATTTTCACCCTCCAGCGCCTGCTCCACCAGCGCATCACTAATCACCGGAGATGAGGTCAGCGCCACGCACTGTTCAATCACGTTGACCAACTGGCGCACATTACCCGGCCAGCTCGCGGTCATCAGGCGTTTCATCGCATCGGTAGAGAACGCGCGGACAAACGGTTTATGTCGCTCTGCCGCCTGGCGCAACAGGTGATTTGCCAGTAGCGGAATGTCTTCTGTGCGCTCCGCCAGTGCCGGAATTTTCAGGCTGACAACGTTGAGGCGGTAATAGAGATCTTCGCGGAATTCCCCGCGCGCCATCGCTTTTGGCAGATCACGGTGAGTGGCAGAAATAATCCGCACATTGATATCAATATCGCGGTTACTGCCCAGCGGGCGCACTTTACGCTCCTGCAACACGCGCAGCAGTTTGACCTGTAACGGCGCAGGCATATCGCCAATTTCATCGAGAAATAGCGTTCCGCCTTCCGCCGCCTGGAATAAACCTTCGCGATTGCTGACAGCGCCAGTAAACGCGCCACGCGCATGACCAAACAGCTCCGACTCCAGCAATTGCTCGGGCAATGCGCCACAGTTAATAGCAATAAATGGTTTGCTGTTGCGCGGGCTGGCGTTGTGGATAGCCTGGGCGAAAATCTCTTTCCCGGTGCCGCTCTGACCGTTAATCAAAACGCTGACGTCTGATTGCGCCACCAGCCGCGCCTGTTCCAGCAAACGCAGCATCAGCGGGCTGCGGGTGACAATTGCCTCGCGCCAGCGTTCATCGGTGGCTGGCGCGGATTGCTCCAGCGCATCGTCAATTGCCTGATATAGCGCGTCTTTGTCGACAGGCTTGGTGAGGAAACTAAAAACGCCCTGCTGTGTTGCAGCAACGGCATCGGGAATAGAACCATGCGCGGTAAGAATAATTACCGGCATTCCCGGCTGCACTTTCTGGATTTCAGCAAACAGCTGCATACCGTCCATTTCATCCATCCGCAGGTCGCTGATGACTAAATCTACTTTTTCGCGATTCAGTACCCGTAATCCTTCAGCGCCACTTTCCGCCGTGACCACACTGTAGCCTTCGCTGGTCAGGCGCAGGCCAAGCAGTTTCAGCAATCCCGGATCGTCATCGACCAATAATAAATGCGCAGGTTTATGGCTCATCAGGAGTGACCTCATGGGTGGATGGCGCGGGCTTTTCACTCTCGTGCGGCGTATCCGGCGAGAAATTTCCAGCCGGTTTGCGGGTCGAGAGCTGGCGTTCAATATCGGTCAGGTTTTCCAGCTTGCGGGTGGTGAGTTCCAGTTGCTGCTGTAGAACGTGATGTTGCTGGCGCAATGTATCCAGCTCGCTGTCGCTGGACTGCTGGAGTTTACTGTAACGTTGGCGCTCTTCCGCCAGTTGCAGTTGCAGCGCCTGACCATCGCGCCAGAGTTGATACAGTGGGCGAACCTGTGCCGGGATCTCGGTACTTAACGCTTCAATACGCGCGACCAGCTGGCGGCGCTCATACGGCGTAATTTTGGCGTCGGCGAGCAAAATCCCTTGTTTAAAGGTATTTTGCCAGCTGCCGTCGTCATATTGGCGAGCTTGCTGACGCGACTGCGCAGGCATTAAACGATCAGCACAATCCATCGCCCGCAGCCAGTAAAGCGGATTGGTTTCGGTTGATTTACCTTGCAGCGCCCAGATGTCGCTACATTCAGTAGAAAGATAGTCAGCCAGTTGATAAACCGGAATTTTTTCTTCTGCTGGCGTATCAATGGCTGGCTTATTGTGATTCTGCACGCAACCCAGCAATGCCAGACATGGCAGCCCTGCCAGCCACAGCCGTCGGGGCAATAATCGTTGAAAAATGTGTCGCATATTCACCAGACTTAAAGCCTATCCCAGTGGGCGTAATTGTTGCAGACAGTCTGGACATGGACAGCGCGGAGAAACCGGAGCGTACATATCGTACGTGAAGATTTCGAGCACTGCCCGGGGCCGAACTGACAAATAAAATAGCCTGATAGGATAGGCTGTTAGCATTATTTCGTGTTTTTCGACGACGGTAATTCAATGCGGAAACAAACGTCTTGCCCGCTCTCGTCGACCAGATACAGTTCCCCTTGCATACGGCGAATACAATCCCTGGCAATGCTTAATCCCAGACCGCTGCCCTTCACCGCCCCTTTTCGCTGGTGGCTTCCCTGAAAAAAGGGTTCGAAGATCATGGCGCGTTCCTCTTGCGGAATGGGCGTGCCTGTATTGATGACATCAATATAAACCCGCGCACCATGTAAACTGCTGCGAAGGCAAATGTTACCGGATTCAGCCCCGTAGTGCACCGCATTGGAGTAAAGATTATCCAGTACGCTCATCAGCAGCATTGGCTCCGCCAGGCAAGCTGTTGCTTTGAGATCGACGTCGGTATGCATCATTTTAGCCCGTGCGGGCAGGCTATGAGCAGAAACCACTGTCTCCACCAGCGGTGCTAACTCAACATTCTCCAGTTCCACCGCACTGTCCGCCTGTTTACGGTTGTAATCAAGCAGTTGTTCGATCAGTTTTTGCAAATTGCGGCTGCTGCTATCAAGAATGCTCACCACCTCGTTTTGCTCTGGCGTAAGCGGCCCGACAACCTGGTCAGCCAGTAATTCAGTGCCCTCGCGCATACTCGCCAGTGGCGTTTTTAATTCATGAGATAAATGTCTTAAAAATTGATGGCGTTGGGATTCCAGCCATGACAGGCGCTCACTTAACCAAAGAATACGTTGCCCAACCGAGCGTAACTCGCTCGGTCCACTGAACGAGACGCTATTGCCCAGAGAACGCCCTTCCCCCAGACGGTTGATCATGCGCTCGATATTTTTCACCGGCCCGATAATCATCCGCGTGAAAAGCAGTACCATTACCAGACTCACCAGAAATAGCACCAGCGATTGCCAACCAAAATATTGCCCACGTTCGGCGATTTCACGCTGAAGCTGCTGCCCACGAGAGAACACCACTGTGCGCGTGGCCTGTACCATTTCGGTATTGGCACTGGCAAAGGCTTCAAGACGTGCGGCGGCGGCAGCATCGGGACCGCTGTTGTTACACTGAAGTTGAGCCAGATTGTGCAAATCCTGACGTAATGCCTGGTAGAGTTTATCGTCCGGCAGCACGCCTGCGTGGGCATCGAGCATTTCGCTGTAACGCTTGCGCTGGCTTTGATAAACCTTCGCCAGGGTTGGGTCGTCCAGCACGCAATACTGACGGTAACTACGCTCCATCTCCAGCGCCGCGTTGGTCATCGCTTCACTGCGCCGGGCATCAATAAGCGTAGTGCGGTTAACCAGCGCCGCCTGATCGCTAAGCGCATTCAGGCTTTGCCAGGCTTGCCATGCCAGCACCAACAGGGGCAGCAGAATCAGCAAAAATGCCAGCATTACCAGTTGTCGTAATGAGCGGGGAAAAACGGGCCAGCGTTTCAAGGTGTTACTCTCGTCAGACGCGAATAGCCTGATGCTAACCGAGGGGAAGTTCAGATACAACAAAGCCGGGAATTACCCGGCTTTGTTATGGAATAAGGCGGTGCCTAACTCGACGTTTCGCCCGATGGTTGATATAGCTACGCTGATATCAGAAGTTGGACGGCAGGCACCTTGTTGTGCGTCATTCGTATTTTATGTAGCACGTCCCGAAGGGGCTGACATAAGTCGGTGAATGAGCCACTGGTTACTATTATGCAGTAACTGTGCCAATAAAGAAAATAGTTTGGTAACGTACTGATTATACGTTGCTTTGAGGGGTTTATGTCTCCTCCGCTGTTTGAATGTAAATCAGCCACTGTGTCGCTAAAAAGAGACAACTTAAGATAAACTTATTAGATAATATTAAAATCAATGAGTTAAGTGTCGCCAGAAAGCGACACGGCAAACCACCCATTGTCGTGATTTACAGACACAAAAAAGCTCCCGGAGTTGGGAGCTTATGATAGTGGTTGGTGCTTAATGCCGCATCCGGGCTGCAAAACCAATGGGCTGACGACTTACCCCAACTGCTTACGCGCATTGCGGAAAATGCGCATCCATGGGCCATCCTCGCCCCAGTTTTCCGGATGCCAGGAGTTGCTGACAGTACGGAAAACACGTTCCGGGTGCGGCATCATAATGGTGACTCGACCACTTTCAGTCGTGACTGCCGTAATACCGTTCGGTGAACCGTTCGGGTTAGCCGGGTAGGTTTCAGTGACTTTGCCGAAGTTATCGACATAGCGCAGTGCCACCAGCCCTTTGCTTTCCAGTGCCGCCAGATGCGCCGCATCACGCACTTCCACGCGCCCTTCACCATGAGAGACAGCAATCGGCATTTGCGAGCCCACCATCCCCTGCAACAGCAGAGACGGGCTTTGGGTTACTTCAACCAGGCTGAAACGCGCTTCAAAGCGATCGGAGGTATTGCGCACAAAACGTGGCCACAACTCACTACCTGGGATCAGTTCACGCAGATTAGACATCATCTGGCAACCGTTACATACCCCCAGCGCCAGCGTTTGCGGACGGTGGAAGAAGGTTGCAAACTCATCGCGTACACGGTCATTGAACAGGATTGACTTCGCCCAACCTTCACCGGCACCCAGCACATCACCGTAGGAGAAACCACCGCACGCGACCAGGGCGTGGAAATCTTCCAGGCCCGTGCGTCCGGTCAGCAGGTCACTCATATGCACGTCGATAGCATCAAAGCCTGCACGGTGGAAAGCTGCCGCCATTTCAACATGCGAGTTCACGCCCTGCTCACGCAGTACGGCAACTTTCGGACGTGCGCCAGTGGCAATATACGGTGCTGCCACATCTTCGTTGATATCGAACGACAGTTTTACATTCAGGCCCGGATCGGCGTCGTTAGATTTCGCCTGATGCTCCTGATCGGCACACTCCGGGTTGTCACGCAGGCGCTGCATCTGCCAGGTAGTTTCTGCCCACCAGACACGCAACGTGGTGCGGCTTTCGCTGAATACAGTCTGCCCGTTGGCGGTAATCACAAAACGGTCACCGGAAACCGCCTGCCCTACATAATGGACACAATCAGCAAGCCCATGCTGTGCCAGTACGGACTCGACCGCTTCACGGTCAGCGGCACGAACCTGAATCACCGCACCCAGTTCTTCGTTAAACAACGCCGCCAGGCGATCGTCACCCAGAGTGGCGATATCCGCGTCAATGCCACAATGACCAGCAAAGGCCATTTCCGCCAGCGTTACCAGCAGGCCGCCATCAGAGCGGTCGTGATACGCCAGCAGCTTACGCTGTGCAACCAGCGCCTGAATCGCGTCATAGAAGCCTTTCAGTTGCGCGACATCGCGTACATCTGCCGGTTTGTCGCCAAGCTGACGATAAACCTGCGCCAGCGCCGTTGCGCCCAGCGCGTTATTGCCTTTGCCCAAATCAATCAGCAGCAGTGCGTTATCTTCGGTAGAAAGCTGCGGCGTGATGGTGTGACGTACATCTTCCACGCGGGCAAATGCAGAAATCACCAGCGACAGCGGCGACGTCATTTCGCGCTCTTCGTTACCTTCCTGCCAGCGGGTTTTCATCGACATGGAGTCTTTACCCACCGGGATCGTCAGGCCCAGCGCCGGACAAAGCTCTTCGCCCACGGCTTTAACGGCTTCATACAGGCCCGCATCTTCACCAGGGTGGCCTGCCGCCGCCATCCAGTTGGCGGAAAGTTTGATGCGTTTGATATCGCCAATTTGTGTTGCGGCGATGTTGGTTAACGCTTCACCGACCGCCAGACGGGCAGAGGCGGCGAAATCCAGCAGCGCAACCGGCGCACGCTCGCCAATCGCCATCGCTTCACCGTAGTAGCTGTCGAGGCTGGCGGTAGTGACCGCGCAGTTAGCGACCGGCACCTGCCACGGCCCCACCATCTGATCGCGCGCTACCATGCCGGTTACGCTGCGGTCGCCAATGGTCACCAGGAAGGTTTTTTCCGCCACAGTCGGCAGATGCAGCACACGTTTCACCGCGTCTGCAATGGTGATCCCTTCACGGGCCAGCGCGTCGCCTTTCGCTTTCAGCGTTTGTACATCGCGGGTCATCTTCGGCGTTTTACCAAGCAGGACGTCCAGCGGCAGATCGATCGGCTGATTATCAAAATGACGATCGTGCAGAGAAAGATGCAGTTCTTCGGTCGCTTCACCAATCACCGCGTAGGGTGCGCGCTCACGCTTACACAGTTCGTCAAACAGCGGTAATTGATCGGCAGCAACCGCCAGCACGTAGCGTTCCTGGGATTCGTTACACCAGATTTCCAGCGGGCTCATGCCCGGTTCGTCGCTTAGAATCTCGCGCAGTTCAAATTTACCGCCGCGCCCGCCGTCGCTCACCAGTTCCGGCATGGCGTTAGAAAGACCGCCAGCGCCAACGTCGTGGATAAACAGGATTGGGTTGGCATCACCAAGCTGCCAGCAACGGTCGATCACTTCCTGGCAGCGACGCTCCATCTCCGGGTTGTCGCGCTGTACGGAAGCAAAGTCGAGGTCGGCATCAGACTGACCAGACGCCATAGAAGACGCTGCACCACCGCCAAGACCGATGTTCATTGCCGGGCCGCCGAGAACGACCAGCTTCGCACCGACGTTGATCTCGCCTTTTTGTACGTGATCGGCGCGAATGTTGCCGATCCCGCCCGCCAGCATGATCGGTTTGTGATAACCGCGCAGCTCTTCGCCGTTGTGGCTGTTCACTTTTTCTTCATAAGTACGGAAGTAGCCGTTCAGTGCCGGACGACCAAATTCGTTGTTAAACGCCGCGCCGCCCAGCGGGCCTTCGGTCATGATGTCCAGCGCGGTGACAATGCGCTCAGGCTTACCGAAATCTTCTTCCCACGGCTGTTCGAAGCCAGGAATTCGCAGGTTGGAAACGGAGAAACCAACCAGACCCGCTTTCGGCTTTGCGCCGCGCCCGGTGGCACCTTCATCGCGGATTTCACCGCCGGAACCGGTCGCCGCGCCCGGCCACGGAGAAATCGCCGTCGGGTGGTTGTGAGTTTCGACTTTCATCAGAATATGCGCCGGTTCCTGATGGAAATCTTAGCGGCCCGTTTCGTGGACAGCAAGGT
>OWIO01001734.1_pt1 | contig 15957 bp, 17 predicted proteins | sample 1733011 | NCBI WGS metagenome assembly OWIO01 (sample SAMN05065779, study PRJEB22554) | human gut metagenome | biome: ENVO:2100002; feature: ENVO:00000062; material: ENVO:00002003 | host: Homo sapiens | place: USA | reverse complement strand
CTTGGTTAATAAGACCGAAAGAGAGCATGATGTATGCTCTCTCCCGGAGAGAGGACTTCATGCTCTCTTTGTATGCTTTCGATACTTTCTGCATAAGATCCCTCCTTTACTCGCCAGTGTCGATAAGATTTACCTTGCAATTCCGATAATGCGTTGGAGTACCGTCTTCTGTCACCCAGTAGGGTTCTCCTGTACGGTCTCCGCAGTACATTCTTACGGTTTTGCGTTTGTTTGTTACTGGGTCATTAAATTCGACATAGACGAAGAAATTGCTCAAGATAGAGAGAATCCGTTCCCATTGAGCCGCAGTGAGCCACGCCCACTCAAGCCCATTTATCTTGTACTGGTCTCGTCCAACTCTTTGACCCACAACAGCACCGTTAGCGTCTCGTCCGCTGTCAACCACGGTGGTTACGACCACGCTCACACCTCGTTTACAAGGTGGTAGCTCATAACCATTTATCACTAAATATGCCATCACTACACACCTCCTTTACTCGGTGAAGCTGAAACCGTTCGCTTCCTTCTGCGTGGTAACAGCGTCATTGATTGTACGGTTGCCGACCTTTACGATGGTCTGTTCCTTCTTATCTGCCTGTCTCTTGGTATCGGTAGCGATTTCCTTGAGAGTAGGTTCGACATACTCGTGGTAGAACTCACGCATATTGCGAGACCACGAATCATCGGAATATGCACCGTCATAGGATTTCTTGGAATCTTCGTACACCGTCTGTGCCAGCGAGTTATAAGGGTCATAACCGCTTGCCGAAGCCAGCACGAGGTTTTCGTTGATTCCGGCGGTACTTACGACAACGGCATTGATAATACCGTTCGCACAAGTCACAATGTCTCGAGACATGGACTGCCAGTACCCGGAGAACTGTGCCATACCGCTTACGATGGAGCTGTGCATGACAGAAGCAAGCTGGAATCGGTTCAGCACTTCGGTAGTACCATTTACATGACCCACCAGCTCTGCGCCGCTCTCACCAGCAACGAACATAGAGCCATGCGCCCGGTTCGTGCCGCCAGCATATTTCGGCATTGCTTTCCACATATTCGGAGTGATGATACCGCCGGAAGCGAACATCTTCACGCCGCCGTTTGCACCAACGATACCGCCGTTTGCCAGTCCGAAGAACTTTTTAATAGAAGTCCAGCCGGATTTGAAAAGCGAGATACCGACAGATACCGAAGTACCAACGAAGCTCGAGATAGAACGCCAACCGTTTTTCCATAGAGAGATACCGACACCTACGGTGTGGCTACCAATCCAGTTCTGAATCGTTGTCCACCCGGACTTGAAAAGCGAAATACCTTGAGCGATAACAGGAAGACTACCAATCCAGTTCTTTACGGTAGACCAGCCGGATTTCAGCAACGAGATTCCTTGCGAAAGCGTAGGAATGTTACCAATCCAGTTTTTAACCGTAGTCCAACCCGACTTGAGTAAGCTGATACCTTGAGAAAGAACCGGGATATTTCCAATCCAATTCTTAACCGTAGTCCAACCACTCTTGATAAGGCTGATTGCTTGGGACAGAGTAGGAATGTTACCAATCCAGCCCTTTACTGTCTGCCAACCGCTCTTAATGAGATTGATTGCTTGGGACAAAGTAGGAATATTGCCGACCCAGTTTTTAACCGTTGTCCAGCCGGATTTCAGCAACGAGATTCCTTGACTGACAACCGGGATATTACCAACCCACTCTCTTACAGAGTTCCAGCCGGATTTCGCAAGACTTACTGCTTGCGATACTCCCGGGATATTGCCAATCCAGCCCTTGACCGTCTGCCAGCCGCTCTTTGCGAGTGCGACAGCTTGGTCTACGGTAGGAATGTTGCCTATCCAGTTTTTCACGGTAGACCAGCCGGATTTCAGAAGCCCAACACCCTGTTTCACAGCCGGAATGTTACCAATCCAGTTCTTCACAGAAGACCAGCCATCTTTCACGAGCTTTACGCCAGTTTCAAGAGAGAGACCGTCTTTCGTTTTGTCAGACCACCAATCCTTTACGTTGTCCCACCATTCCGAAGCATTGTTTTTTACTTCGGCAAGGAATTGAACAGGCTTGCTGTTCTTAACCTTCTTTTTGAATTTGTTCCACTCGTCAGATATATTTCCGAGAGCTTCCTTAATTCCGCTCACCATCGAACCCCAGCTAACAGGTTTTCCAGTAGCGAAGTCTTTAACTCCATCGGCAATGAGAGCAAGACCGAGAGGAATACCAACACCTGTCAGACACAACATGAGACCGATAGCGAGTTTGCCGAGAGAACCAGCCATTGATTTAATCTTGGTGAAAACTCCCTTGATTTTTTCTTTGATGGTTTCCCAGTTAATAGCTACTGCTGTACCGAGAGCCGCCGCACCCGATAATATCAATCCGACACCGAGAGGAATACCAACCCCGGTGAAGCACAGGATAATACCGATTGCAAGAGCCGCCGCCCCAGCGATAGCAAGTATTTTAGTAGTTACGCCCTTTAGCTTGTTTGTCAAAGTGTCCCAGTTAAGAGCCACAGCAGTACCGAGAGCCGCCGCACCAGCGAGGATAAGACCTACGCCGAGAGGAGTTGCAACTCCTGTGAAAGCGAGAATCATACCTATGGCAATGGAAGCCGCCCCAGCAATGAGAAGAATCTTCGTAGTAACCTTTCTGATACTGTCCGGCATACTATTCCAATTCAAGCCGACCGTTGCGGCAAGACCAACAGCACCAGCGGCAATCATCGCAATACCCAGCCCGGTTGCAACTCCTGTAAGAGCAAGGATTGCACCGACACCGATTAAAGCACCGCTTACGATAGCCACAATGCTTAGTACGGATTCTTGAACATCACCTGTTAAGGAGTTCCAGTTCAAAGCCACTGCCGAAGCGACAGAAACAGCACCAGCGGCAATCATCGCAACACCGAGAGGAACGTTTACACCAGTCAGAGCGAGAATTGCACCGAATGTCAGTAATGCACCTCCAACAATGGTTTCGAGCATACCGATTGTCCTACGGAGAGGGTCAGACATCGAATCCCAGTTAAGACCGATTGCTGTAACCATGCCGACAGCACCAGCCGCCATCAATGCGATACCGAGAGGAACATCAACGCCAGTAAAGGCGAACAATGCACCCATAGCCAGCAATGCACCGCTCACGATTGCCGTGAGAATGGACAGAGCGTTCGACAGGTCTCCGTTGAGGAACTTCCAGTTAATTACAGCCGCAGTACCGAGAGCCGCCGCACCAGCCACCATGAGACCAGCACCGAGCGGTACGTTGACACCCGAAAATACAAGGAAAGCACCGATAGCCAACAGGAAGCCACCCAACACCCCGGTAACGAGGGTGAGTACCTTCGCCAACCGTTCCGACATTCCGTTCCAGTTCGCCATTACCGTAGCCGCCAAACCGACAGCACCAACAGCCATAAGACCGAGACCGAGAGGAATGTTCGCACCAGTGACAACAAGGATAGTACCGATTGCCAGTAAGAATCCGCTGATAACAGCCGTGATTTCCCACATAGCGTCCTTAATCATCTGAACGATTTCGTCAACCTTGGAAGTGATTGCGTCACCGAGGAAATCGTAGGTAGGAAGGTCAATGCCTAAATCCCCACCACCGATACCAGCACCCGAGCCGCTACCGCTTCCGCTTCCGCTGGAACTATCGTCTTTAGACAGGACGTTCAGCTCGTCAATACCGAGCAGAGCATTTTTCAGCTTCTTAGCCGCTTTCCCGGCTTTACCCAGTCCATCAGAAGCGTCCCCGGCGTTGTCAGCTAAATCGCCAACCGCAGAAGCACCAGCAGAAATGCCGGAATAATCTACCTCCGGGAGTTTGAATCCGAACAGACTTGCGATAGAGTTTGCCAGCATACGGACAATCTTCGCCAAAGCGATTGCATACGGTAATACTGCGTTCAGAGCCGGGATAAAGATATTACCCAAAGCCCTTGCACACTGCGTAACCTGTGCCTGTAAAACACGAAGCTGGTTAGCCGGAGCGTTCAGAGTACGAGCCATATCACCTTGAGCGGTAGTTACCTGTGTCATAATTGCGTAGTAACGCAACTGCGACTTTTCAGCCTGTGTCATAGCAGAGACCTTTTTCTCGATACCGAGAGCAAGAGCTTCCTCTTGCAGTCTTGCAACAGACAGGTCGTAACCCAGTCTACGAAGCGGCTCAAGCTCACCAGCAATGCCGGACTGTAACTTCTGCATTGCGTCCTCGAACGAAATGTTAAAGAACGAAGAAATGTCGTAGCCGAGCTGTGTGAGGTTCTTGGACATAAGGTACGCTTTATCGCTCGCCACACCGAAACCTGTAATGATGGTGTTGAACACACCTTGATTTCGCATGAACTCGCCCGGGTCGATACCGAGAGCTTCACTGACCGCTTCTGCGTATTTCTGTGCTTCCTCTGCATATTCACCCATAGAAGCGGTAAACAGGTTCAAATCCTCAATGTACTGGTTGGACTGTGTTATCCACGAAGCGATTACTCTCGCACCAGTACGAACAACACCCATAGCCATTTTGATTTTGGCATACAGGTTCATGTAACTATTTGCCGCCTTATTGTTCTCTTGCGAGATTCTGTTTGTGACGGTAATAGCTCTCTGAATGTTCGTAGGAAGACGATTGAACGCCGCAGTCACAGCATTGAGCTGATTTGTCAGCGGAGCAAGAGCCGTAGACAACTGCTGAATCTGACTGTTGAACTTAGTCATATCCATGTTGTCGAGGGTGTCTGCCAGCTTCGGTAACTTATTGAGCGCATTGATAGTGGACTTTAGCCCGGAAGCGTTCAGATTGTTCAACGGTTGAAGTGCTGTACCCAGCTTCTCCATAGCACTGAAATCTACACCAGTGAGGGAAGCGGCGGCACTGCCGATATTTTGAAGCTGATTTCCGATGGAAGACGAAATCTTGAGACTGCCGAGACCTTTCAGCTTTTCCAAACTGGAAGCGAGCTTGTCAATCTTGTCTGCCCCGGAACTATCCATGCTTTTAAGGGCGGTATCGAGATTGCGTACTTGATTTGCAACGCTTGTTAATCCGACACCGCCCCTAACTGCATTTTTGAGTTTGGACAAAGAAGCGGAAAGAGCGTCTATACCAGCGACAGCCGAGGTGGAACTCGACTGAACTTCCAATTCGAGTTGTTCGATTGTAGTAGGTATAAAACTCACTTCCTTTCTTGTAACTGCTTATTTGCCTGTACCATATACGCTTGCATATAGCGCAGACCCTTTTCAGACTTAGCCTTTTCCTTCTTGAGTTCTGCTTCCTCCACCGTCTTTTTATTGATGGGATATGCTTCTTCAACATAAGGTTGGGCTTTAGTTCCCTTTTTGGCGAAAGCACGAAGAATCGGAGACAGACGAGAAATAGCGTCATAGATATACATACCCTGTAACCACATTTCTTGATTGACCCTCTCTTTGCGAAGCTCCTCCGCTTTGCGGTAGGACTTCACGAGAGTGGAATCTCTATCCCAGTATTGTTCTTCCGTCATGCCTATTGATAAGTAATAGGGGAACTTTGCGAGAAAAATCTCCGAATAAGAAGGGGGAGCAGAGCGATTCTCACGCTCGCTCCCCTTGTTAGCGGATTCATCTGTCAACAGCGAATCACTTACCAACTCGCTGTCCAGCTTACGTTTCCCTCGGATTCCTCGGGTTCTTCGACCAGTGCCATAATCGGCTCGTTGTACATTTCTGCCAGCTTACCGATAAGCTCCTCCTTGTTCGTCATGTGGGAGAAGATTTCGTTGATAACTTCCTTCTTCTCGAAACGATGATGTGCGAGGAACGCACCTTCAAACAGTGCCGGGAGAGTGGACATAGGCTTGTTCTCGACCTCTGCCGCAACGAAGCCCTTCTTCTCCATTTCCGTAACCGTTCTGCGAGTGAACTCAAGGACATATTCTTTATCCTTGAAAGTGAATTTCAACTGCTTTGCCATGATGATTTATCCTCCTTATTTTTCCTTACTCTGCGTCCATGCTGATAACAGTAGACGGAGCGATAGTGATAGTCATTTCGACAACCTCATTCGTGCCGCCGCCGTTAGCATAAACAGACAGAGAGCCTTTGAACTTGAACTTACCGCTGTCACCAGTAGGAGTGACGGTATCGCCAGCTTCCGTACCACCGAACCAAACGGCGAACTCCTTCTCCGTACCTTCCAGTGCTTTCAGCTTCTTGTACTCCTCGAGAGTGTAGTTCGCAGTGAACTCAAGAGAATCGAGGGACTGAATACCCGGAATGTAGGTCTGCATTTTGTCAGACAGAGTAGTAGTTTCCAGCATTTCCGGCGCACCGCCGAGGTCGGGAAACTCCTTAATGTCAATCAGCTTCTCCCATGCGGAAGTGTTCTTCTGCATGAGAAAAATCTTGTAAGTGCTAATAGCCATGCTTGTTTACCTCCTATAAATAGTTTTGTTTTTAGAGACGATAGCCCTGTATCGAGCCACCATTCTGTAAACCGTTGCGTCTTCCTCGTTGGGAACAGGGTTCATAAGGGTTCGTGTGAAACCGAGTGCTTCCATCTTGGAATCAATGAGAGCGATGATTGCTTTACATTCAGTCTTCTTACCACTCGTTTTGTTAGAGTAGATATTGACCTCGTAAAGCACCTGTGCGTGGTTTTCGATACACCCGGAATCTCGAGTGTTTCGATAAACTTGATTGTCTGTCTCAATGAGAGAGACACAAGGGAAGGAAGGTGGAGACTTGACATATTCGCCAGTCATATAGATTTTCGGGTATTTCTTTCGTACCTCTGCGGACACGATACTGAATACCTCTGTCTCAATGTCAATCACCCGAACACCTCCTTTGCGATAGACTGAATATCATTACAAACGGTGGTGATTGCAAGAGCCATCGGCATACGAGCCGGAGTACCACGAGACAGCTTCAATTCGCCATTTTCGTAGAATCCCCAAACCTCTTTCTTGCCGTTACCCTTACCGAATCCACCGATTGTCATTCCCAGTTCCGCACCGTGAGGGTGAGGGGACGAACCGGGAGAGCCATTATGATAAACACCAGCACCAAACTCAACCCACACAGCGTCTTCACCACTTGCGACAACGACAGTAACCGACCCTCGATTGTCAACCGACACATCGACTTGTGCGTATCGTGGAGAAGTTTGCCCTCCTTTGAGAATAAGCTCGTCAACGATTGCGCCGCTGAATCCGCTTTTCGCTTCATCAGCCAATCGTTCGGCTACTTTCTCTCGGAGGAGTTCTGTTTTTCTAAGGATTTCTTGTTTGTAATCAGCCAGCTCTTTCATAGCTCGGTTGATTTCACTCGTTGACAATCCGAATGAGATAACTTTCCTACCCACTGACAGTCACCTTGCTTATCGCAACCGATACGCTGTTCAAGCTCTTGGCTACCTTCTTAACGATATAATCGTGAGGAGTAATGACCTCACCATCATCGTTCGTAACCAAATCCCCTGTTTCATCAACCTGTGGCGTTTTATCGACCCATAGCACTGTGTACTCGTCAATAGGGGGAGCGTCCGTCCCCATGACAATTACCTTGTCATAGCTTTCGCTTTCTCCGAACTGTCGGGTGCTTGTTTCACCCTTGGCGGCAGAGATATTAGCGGAGAACTCTACCGGGTTGTCTCGAATGATTTCATATTCCCCTGTAACATTTCCGTATTCGTCCGTCTTAGGGACTTTCTCTTTGTACAGAGCGTAGAAGAATTTGCTCTTGTTTCGTTCCATCATTCTCATTTAATCACCCCCACATGAGGAGTAACCACCTTGAGCATTGAGGACGGAATATCAGCATTTTCATAGCTTCGGGAGATACCGTTCTCGGAATGAGAGGTCTGACCCTCCGCACCACGCTTGTTCAGCATATAAGCGGCAATCTCGCATTGGAGAGTGTCGTACTGTGCCGGAACTTCCGTTACGCTGGAATCATACGGATATGCTCGATTGATGATTTTACGACCAGCCAGTTTGAGATAGGTGGACAGCACTTCGTCACTGTCCGAACCACCGACCATCGCCTTGAGAGCAATCAGCTTTTCTTCCTCGGTCATGTTGTCCACCTCCTTTACTTAGGCAATCTCGTAGAAACCTTCGGTCTTCGGGTTGGTCTTAGGCTTACCAACGATGTAGCCGTTGTCAGTCTTAGCGTAGTAAACCTTGCCCTCGGAAACCGTAATGTCCGCAGTGGCAGTAGCAGTACCCTTGAAAATCTTGACTGCCTTGGTAGCGTCAGTCAGAGCCGCAAGGTAATACTTACGAGACCAAATAGTGTTCTGACGAATATCGCCGTCACGGTCAGTCTCAACCTCGACACCCTTCTTGTTGAAGATGGTAACTGCCTGTCGAGTAGCAACCACGATAGTACCCTTCGTAGCGTCCTTCTTGGTGTAGATGTTCACGCCGCCGACAGTACCGATGTAGCCAGCACGAGCGAACGCTTCCACATACTTGAGGTCTTCTGCGAGGTTCTTACGAAGCTCGGCAGTATCGCCCGGGTGTACGAAAGCGAAAGTCTGCGGAGCAACCTTCTCCGGCTGATTGTCAGTGCTTTCGATGTTCAGATTGGCAACAGCGTCCACAAATGCGGCGAAGTCAATCTTCGCAGTAGGAACGACCATAGTAGCCTTCTTGAACTCGCCGTACACATCGCCGTTTACGGTATTGAACATATCAGTACCCATGTGACGAGTGCCGACAGGAACGAGCATAGGGTCAGTCATTTCCTGTTCGTCATAATACTGGAACTTGTTCTGTGCGAGCTGAATCTCGTACTCCTCCGGGGTGAAAGAAACCTCAATGCTCTTGGTATTACCTTCGCCCATTTTCAGCTTCTCCGTACCAGCGGTAGCCTTGTAGACGTTAATCTTGCGCTTCATACCAGCAGTACCCACGAGGGAGTTATCAACAGTACAGAACTGCTGTAAATCGAGGTGGGAATTGAACTGGTCTTCTACCTCATTGGAGAGATAGAAATTGTCATAAATCTTATGAGCCATTACTCATTACCTCCTGTATCGTTATTGGTGTAGAGGGCTTTGTAGTCCTCGGGATTCTTCACAGAATAGTCATAACGCTCCTGTGGAGACATTTTGCGGAGCTTCTCAAGGGTCATTGTCTTGGAATCTCCGTCCGGGGTCGGTTTCGGTGTATCTTTAAGGGCTTCCGCACGAACCTTCTTCTCGACATTCTCAAGATGTTTCTTCTGATTGGCGAAGACCTTCTCGGTATCACCATCAGCCATTGCTTCTGCGGTAGCGTCAGCCAGCTTCTCCTCGTAACCCATGCCGAGCAACTTCGCCTTGAACTTGGAAACTTCGCTTTCACGGAGCAGTTTGTCGTACTTGGACTGCAACTCCTCACGTTCCTCCTGTTCCTTCTGCTTTTTCTGCTCGTCCTCGGTGAGCTTTTCATTCAGCTCCTTCTTCTTAGCCGCAAGCTCGGAAGCTGTCTTATCGAAAATATCCTTCTTTACATATCCGCTGTAATCGGGGTCTTCGGTCTCGAACGCTTCAAGAGCGGCAATTTTCTGTTCCGGGGTCATGTCGGCATAGCCGTCAATCTTGCTAATGTCAATCTTTGCCATGTTGAAATCCTCCTGTCTTTTAATGTCTTCTGTGACAATGTTTGCGGTTTAAGTCTTCTCTGACTATTGCGATTTAAGGCTTCTCTGCCTATATTCACAGCGGCTTACCGCTTAAATATCGTTATTGTCCGGGTCATTATCATCGTCCCCGGAATCATCGGGAGCGGTCTTCTTAGCCAGTTCAGCGGCTTTCTCCTGTTGCTCCTCGTAATACTTCATGCTCATGTTGTAAGCAGATTCAGCGTCAGAGAACATTCCGCTATGCTGGAACGCCAACTGTGGGTGAATCTTAGGCTCTTGAAGCATGGAGATAAGGACTTGAGATTTACTCTGAATGGCTTCGTAGTTACGGCGAGTGAACTTCATATCAATATCACTCAACTTGAGCGTGAGACCGCCGAGGTCTCGACAGATACGAAGAACCAGCTTGAGCATTTTCTTTTCCGCTCGCTTGAAGACATTCTCGCTGTCCTTTGCTCGAGCTTCTGCGTCAGACCAACCATCACGGAGCAACACGGCAGAACCGGTATCACTCGTGGAAGAACCACCGTTACGGTTTGGCATACCGCAGATGGTGAGCATTGCGTTATAGTAATCGTCCTTGAGTGTCTGCGATTGTGTCTGATTCAGCTCTGTGGTGACTACACCAACATCAGCGGCTTGTCCGTCCACGGACTTCACCTTGATTGCGCCGAGCTGTAAGAACTCCTCGTATTCCTCCTTGGTAATGTCGCAGTTAATGAACTTGATAAAAGCCTGTACCAACTGCTCCATACCGTCCATACGGTTACTTTCCACATTGTTGATTGCGTCCAGTAGAGGAAGTACAATCTCAAAAGAACCGAGACGAGCATTGTTTCCCGGGTACTCGATAATCGGAATCATGTCGAGGGCATGAGGTTTGGATTCCACCAAAATGTCTCCGTCCACGAGGTAATAGCGATTCTCGGTATAAATCGAGTAGTGAAAAATCTCGTTATCGTCTTTGCTGTACTTAACCGCCATCAGCGGCTTGTTACCGATTTCGTTTGAATACACAACGAAGGTGTCTCTCGGGTCGAGAGTGTAAAGCTCAAAAGGAGCTTCATCTTCCTCACCCGGTTCATCGGGAAGGACAAGACGGAACGCCGTACCACAAATCATCTGCCACTCGACAAGTTCTTGGTCTTGAGCGGCTTTGTCCTCTGCGAACATATACTCGTTGAGGGTGTTAATCTGCTTTACGATTTCCTCGCCACCATTACGGCTGACGTACTGAATCGGTTCGCCACACAGATACCCAACCTTGAAGGACACAATTTCATTTGCACGATTTTCGGTAATCTTATTGCAGATTTCGGGGCGAACGTCTTTGACACGGTTTCTGATTGGCTGGTCTCCACGGTAATACTTCCACAGGTAGTCAATCTCACTGCGGTTCAACTCGTGAGTAGCGAGAGCCTTACGGAGAACATCGACCACGTTTTCGTCCGTGATTTCTGTTACGCTGGTCTTGATAATGCGCCGACCGCTCATAAATCGTGTCTGACTTAGATACTTCGGCTTGCTCTCGTCAATTTGATGTGCCACGTTCCTTCCTCCTTTCTGCATACAAAAAATGGGTGCATGACTGCTTGAGGTCTAAATTACCTCGTGCAATCATGCACCCATTCAAACTCGTTCTTTTTACTATACCATAATATCACAAGATATAGTAGAAGTCAATATGCTAACACACTATATGTTGATAATTATGTGGAAAGTGTGGATAACTCATACGACCTGTGTTACCACGGTCTCTGAAAGATTTCAACTTTTGCGCCGGACAGACTTTGTGCGAACTCTGCCAGCATAGCCATACCATCGGGAACATCATCGTGCTTGTTTTTACCAGCCACAGTGTAAGAGCCGAGCATATCCATCATGCGACCATAATCGCTCTGACGCTTATACAGGCTATCGTCTTTGAACAGGCAGTGTTCCTTGACCCATGCACTGTTGACGATGATTTTCGTCTCCTTATTGGCAGTAGTGAATTTGGTCGTAATGCGAGTGATACCGCCACGCTTCTTGACCTCATTCTGCACCTTTTCGGCAACACGACCACCAGCGGAATTGCTCTCGAAACGGCACATTTTGACCTTACAGCGGAGCAGTATATCCACCAATCGAGCGTCAACTATGTTCGGCAAGCTGTTATCGCAGACACAATCGTCAATGTAGTAGTCATTACCGTACACATACGCCGCCGGAAGGAAAGCGTAGTCAGAACCCTTGTCCTTGGTATCGCAAATACCGATAATAGCGTCCGGGTCTTCTGCCGGAAGCTCGAAGTAGCGGCGCAGTTCGTCCACATCGTAGAGCAGACCCTCACGCTCGATAGGCTGATTCATAAACAGAGCCTTGAAAGACGCTTCATCAAGGTTGTTCCTCATATCCTCGAAATAGTTACGGCTGAATCCGACACCATAGGTGTAATTGAAATTGCTTTCACCGTCTGCGTCCAGTGCCGGAAGGACAATGAACTTTGCTCTGGAATCGCCGCCGTACTGATTCTCCAATCGACCGATAACATCATGGACAGACCATCGGGTAGCGATATGGATTTCCTTTGCACCTTCCTTTTTTCGGGATTTAAGGTCGTTGGTGTAAGCACTCCACAGCTTATCCAATCGCTCCTTGCTCATAGCTTCCTCTATGCCGGAACACAAGTCATCGGCGTAGAGGATTTTGTCACATCGGGTAGCACCTGTCAGTGAAGCGTTGATTGCTCGACAGGTCAGAGTAGAGAATCGGTGCTTCTTGTGAAGGTCGATGGTTTCTTCCTTGGAGTTCGTTGCCGCCAGCTTTACTCCCGGGAATACATCAGCCCACAGATACTCGCTGTCAGTGATAATCTGATACACACCGTCATAGAAGGAGCGTGTCAGCATACCCGAGTGAGCGGAAGCAAGGGATTGTGAATCCGGGAATCGACCCATGACCCACGACAGGAAGAAGATACCGAGAGTGGACTTGCCAGTACCGGGCGGCATGGAAATCGTCAGCAAATCCAGTCTATCGTCAATCAAATCTTGCATTGCCTGTACGACAGGGTGCATGACCTCACGGCGAGGGACATAGAATTTCTTGTCCGGCTCACGTTCCCATTCGACATAGAGCAGATAGCTTTCAAAATCGAATGGGGCGGCGGCAAGTAGAACCTTCTTGTGAAGCATGAACAAAGAGCGAAGCTCCTTGTCTGTTTCAGACTGCGGAATCCGATTCTCGATAATGTCCGACAGCTTTTTCAGATACTCCACGGATAGGGGAATGTCTGTCTTCTGTGTCTCGAGACAGATATGGTATAAATCCTCATAGGCTCTGACCCCGGAGGGGGTCTTTTTGATTTGCCCGAGAATTTTTTCAAGTAACTCTTTCATAAATACCTCCAAACAAAAAGAGGGTGCGTCACCGTTCAGAGAATTAAATCTCTGTGCGATAACGCACCCTCGTCATTAAAATCTTTTTCTTCGTTTTCGTTTCCCTCGGTGGTGAGACTGCTCATTCATTTTCACAATCTCATAGAGTACCGCAAAGGGAAATATCAATATTGCCAGCACCCACATAGGCTCATTCCTCTGTCAATGGGATTTCGACCTTCTCGCCGCCGGACAGCTCCACCGATACGGTAGAATCATCGTCAAGCTCGAACAGCCATACCACATCAGCGGTCGTGCCGCTCTGCACATTGGAATCACACTGCACATAGCCGTTGGTTCTGTCACCTGTCGGGACAATCGGTGACAATTCGACACCGTTCTGAAATGCTTTGACCGACACTTCATCAGCCGGGACAGCAGTTTCGGAGCTGTCGTTGGTGTACTGCGTATAGACAGCCACACAATCGTACTGCTCGAGAACAGTGAGTTTTTCTCCGCTGACATACGAGACCTTGTGTTGTGGTTCAGCTCCACACCCGGAGACCGCCAACATAAGCACTCCGGCAAGCATAATAGATAGCATTTTCTTCATTTCTACACCTCCAATGGGAGAATCGGGGAGTGTACGCCCTGTACCCAGCCCATGTCTCCATATTTGTACTTACCCTCATAGAAGGGGCGGTTAGACAGGATTCCTCGAATGGTGGACGGCTGAAATCTCTTGCCTTTTCGGGTTCGATACCCACCATCGTACAGAATCTCGCAAATGTCCAGCAAAGAGGTGTGGTTCTCGTCATGCTCTCGGAATACCGTCTCCACGATAGGGCGTTCTTCCGGGTTCTGCATGAGCATACCGTCTACGCAGTAATAACCATACGGCTTGTTGCCGCCGGAGTACCCACCGCATTGAGCCTTGAGAGACCGCCCACGCCCGGTACGCAGTGCAATGTTCTTTCGTTCCTGTTCTGCAACGAACATCAGCAGAGAGCGATAGATGTTAGCGAAATCGTCACCCTCCGAGAAATGTTCCTCGGTAGACAACAGCTTCACGTTCCGCTTCTCGAGCGTGTAGAAGTAATAGAAATACAATTTTGTGTCACGAGCAACACGGTCATTCTTGAACACAATCACGGCTTCATGCGCCGGGAGCTGGTCTGCATTGTAGAGAATCTTGTCCAGTTCCGGGCGGTTGTCCTTCGCACCGCTGATTGTATCGGTCAGCCAGCACACGATTTCAAAATCATTCCTGTTGGCGTAATCAGAAATCGCCTGTTTCTGTACCTCGATACCGTATTTATCGTCCGCAGACTGTTCCTCCGTAGATACACGGATATAACCAATCGCTTTCACGAGATATTCACCTCCTCAAGTAGTAAAAGTAGTAGAAAATCAAAAATTGCGGTAACTTTTGCTTAGTACGCGCGTATATAGAGGAAGTTACACGCAAAATGCTGTTTTCAGCTACTTTAACTACTTCAATCCTTCTTTTCGTAGGTGAGAACGATGTTATAACCGAGAGCGTCCATCATTTTAACGAAAGTATCGTTCACGATTCCACCATTCTTCTTGAGAACTCGGTTGATGTACTGTCCAGTAGTGCCGATTTCTTCACTCAACTGCTGTTGTGTCTTCCCAGCTTCGAGGAGCTTCACCTTTACATCAACTTCAATGTTATTCTTAACCATGTTTTGACCTCCTGTTTGTTGTTTGTGATACGAGTATAGCACGAGAAAGGGAGATTGTCAACACTGATAGGATAAGAAATTATCTTTTATATGGTCTTTTTATTTTTTGAGAATATTCAGCGTACTCCCTCGCCCGGTTTCGCCCCTTGTCAATCCCCCCGGGGCATACCCCTACACCGCATAGAACGCCGCCACAAGCCCGGGAAACTGTAAACCCATAAAACCATACACCCACGCACAAAAGCCCCGGGAAACGCCCCACAACGCCGCTACAACGCAAGCCGGACACAACGACACGAACAACCGAACAACCCACGCCGCCAGACACGATGAACGCCGGACACAATGCACCCACGCCCACGAACGACACAAGCCCGGGACACGTTCACAAGCGTTCAAGGCTTGCCACGTTCACCCCGGGCGGCTATTCTTGATTATATTTTACGTTTACCGGGCGGCGGTACACGCACAAAAAAGCCCCGGCATATAACCGGGGCTGTAAAATCATTTATTCATTTTTAATAAATCAGCCAACACAACGAACGGAAAAATTAAAATACATAATATTATCAATTCTTTTTTACCTCCATAATTTCTATTACATTGCTTTTCAACTCTTTTCTAATATCTGTTTTATTTAATGCGTACATTTCAATGATGCCGTAATATTTTGTTTTCACCCAAAAGCGGCGCATATATTCCGCAAAAGGAATACACCAGCCGGAACATTTATAAACCGGGGTTTGTGTTGCAATGTGTAAATCTTTCAACGGCTGTAAATTCCCATTATCAGCGGCAAGCAACGCCGCCGGAATACGCCCGGTTAAAATCGTTTCAAATGCGGGAACGTCCCACGAAACAAATTTATAATATGTCATAATAAAACCCCCTTTACAGAACGCAAAAGCGTTTATAACTTGTTTCCCGGCTGTATTCGGTGAACAATTCCGGGTATTCTTTCTTGAATCCGGTTGAATCAAAACGGCTCGAAACAACTGTTTTATTAGTGGCTTTTGCCGCCCCTTCAACGTGCGTTTCATCGTTTCCCATGATTGCAAGAATATCTAATTTTATAGAATCGTTCATAGCTTGCAATTCTTCAATTAAACGCTTGTTTTCCCGGTACTCATTACATAAACTTTCAAACTTTTTCATTTTTCAGCCCTCCATAACGCTACAATCGTATTGTTTAACCGTTCCCAACGTGTACGCCGTGGGCGTTTCCCCGGTGAATCGGTCAACCTCTCGAACCGGGATATAAAAC
>OWIO01001726.1_pt1 | contig 16006 bp, 15 predicted proteins | sample 1733011 | NCBI WGS metagenome assembly OWIO01 (sample SAMN05065779, study PRJEB22554) | human gut metagenome | biome: ENVO:2100002; feature: ENVO:00000062; material: ENVO:00002003 | host: Homo sapiens | place: USA | reverse complement strand
ATGTCGGTCTCTTTCGGGCGGCCAGTGAAGGTGTGCCACAGGGCGGTGTTATATCGCCGCTATTATCGAACATCATGCTGAATGAGTTCGATCAATACCTGCATGAGCGCTACCTGAGCGGGAAAGCCAGAAAAGATCGGTGGTACTGGAATAACAGTATCCAACGGGGCCGAAGTACGGCGGTCAGAGAAAACTGGCAGTGGAAACCCGCGGTGGCGTACTGCCGCTATGCCGATGATTTTGTCCTCATCGTCAAAGGCACCAAAGCACAGGCGGAAGCCATCAGGGAGGAGTGTCGGGGTGTGCTCGAAGGCAGTCTGAAACTCAGGCTGAACATGGATAAGACTAAAATCACCCATGTTAATGACGGCTTTATCTTTCTGGGGCACAGGATCATTCGCAAACGCAGTCGTTATGGCGAGATGCGAGTGGTCTCAACGATCCCGCAGGAGAAAGCCAGAAACTTCGCCGCATCGCTGACAGCACTGTTATCAGGCAACTACAGTGAAAGCAAAGTCGATATGGCTGAACAACTCAACCGAAAACTGAAAGGCTGGGCCATGTTCTATCAGTTCGTTGATTTTAAGGCCAAAGTCTTCAGTTATATCGACCGTGTCGTGTTCTGGAAGCTGGCTCACTGGCTGGCCCGCAAATACCGTACAGGTATCGCTTCCCTGATGAGGTGGTGGTGTAAATCACCGAAACCGGGTCAGAGCAAAACGTGGGTTTTATTTGGTAAAACCAATCACGGCAAGCTCAGCGGCGAAATACTGTACCGGTTGGTGGGGCAAGGCAAGAAGCTGTTCCGCTGGCGGCTACCCGAAGGTAATCCCTATCTGAGGACGGAGACCAGAAACACGTATACATCGCGCTTTACAGAAGTGGCAATGGCGTTCGCCAGCATTTAAATGGAGAGCCGGATGCGCTGAAAGGTGCACGTCCGGTTCGGGGAGGAGAGGCAGGGAAATAGTCCGACTACGCCCTGCCTCTTACTCTACTCTGGACGGGTAAGCGCTGGGCGTACCTCGCCGTTGTTCTCGACCTGTTCGCAAGAAAACCAGTGGGCTGGGCCATGTCGTTCTCGCCGGACAGCAGGCTCACCATGAAAGCACTGGAAATGGCATGGGAAACCCGTGGTAAGCCCGTCGGGGTGATGTTCCACAGCGATCAAGGCAGTCATTATACGAGCAGGCAGTTCCGGCAATTACTGTGGCGATACCGGATCAGGCAGAGTATGAGTCGGCGTGGAAACTGCTGGGATAACAGCCCAATGGAGCGCTTCTTCAGGAGTCTGAAGAACGAATGGGTGCCGGCGACGGGCTATGTAAGCTTCAGCGATGCAGCTCACGCAATAACGGACTATATCGTTGGATATTACAGCGCACTAAGACCGCACGAATATAATGGTGGGTTACCACCAAACGAATCAGAAAACCGATACTGGAAAAACTCTAACGCGGAGGCCAGTTTTAGTTGACCACAACAGACTACCTGAAGGGAGCCGCGGTCGCCTAGCAGTTGCAGTAGCAGGAGATCATCCAGCCGCAGTACAGGTCACGATGACTCTGGTTAATGATACCGGCTTTGACCCCGTATTTTCCGGCTCTATCGCTGAATCATGGCGTCAGCAGCCGTGCACACCATCCTATTGTTGTGACTGGGAGGCTGCCACCATGCTTCGCGCTTTCCCTCTGGCGAAAAAGGGAGAAGGACGGGCCCGTCTGCCTTCACTTTATGCCAGCTTCGGTAAGCTGGGTGAGACACCGACTCATGAAGATATCATTGATAACAATCGATCCATCAACTGGCCTGTATAACGTGGCTGCCGGTGATTAAGAAAGCTGCACCTACCTAAGTAGTAGCAAACGCACACTTTTTAGAAAAATCGATGGTCAGAAACTGGATTAGCAATTCCGTTCCAGGGTTGCTTTTGATTTACGTTGGCGTCTGATCATTGATTTATCCTCAAAAGCCCAACCTCATTGGTAATGAACCAGCTCCGTGAATGTCCGCTCTGGCACAGAGCGAAATTTTTTGATCTCCCCCCCCTGAAATCTAAACTTAGTCATGTCACGTTTTTGGGTTTCTAAAATTTTAACTTCGCGTTTTTCGTTGCCGTAAGGGTTATACAGAAATGTCCGTTAAGCAGAGTTCAAAATTGATTGCCGTGATCACGACTGGTTTGAAAGCCGCGCCCAAGCCTGTACAGCTCTGGTTTGCGTTAATTATGAACCTGTCAGCCTAAAGCAAGCGGATGGACGATGAGTATTGGTAATCTTTCAGAGTCCGGAAAAGTTCAGCCCCAGTCTGAACAGGCTTGCTGGCGCCAGTCCAGTTTCATTCAGTCGTGGTTTGGTTCTTACGGCCTGTGCAATCTACCTCATTAGGCACATCGGCCTGCCAGATACCGGCTCGGGGTGTATTTCCGCTTCCACGCTGAATACTGTTCTCAGCAATCCTGGGGTCATCACCTCTTCTGGTGTGCCTTGCGCCATAACATGTCCGTTTGCCATTACCACCAGTTGATCGCAGTACCGGCTAGCCTGATTAAGGTCGTGCAGCACAGCGACCACCGTTTTCCCCTGAGTCCGGAGTTCGCCCATCAACCGCATCAGGTCCACCTGGTGATTGATATCAAGATAGGTGGTTGGCTCATCAAGTAATACAACGGGCGTATTCTGGGCCAGGACCATCGCCAGAAATGCGCGCTGGCGCTGACCGCCGGAAAGCTCGGTTAACCGACGAACGGCAAGATGATTGATCCGGGTCTGGTTCATGGCGACATTAACCCGTGCATTGTCTTCAGCGGAGAGACGCCCCCAGAGTGACAGCCAGGGATTACGACCATACGAAACCAGCTCCTGGACTGTGATCCCCTCTGGCGTTAAATGGTGCTGAGGCAGCAGCGAAAGCCTGCGGGCCAACTGGCGTGATGAGAGCATATTTATGGGATTATCGCCGAGAAATACGGTGCCAGACTGCGGCATTAAAAGCCGCGAAAAACAGTTTAACAGCGTCGATTTCCCGCAACCGTTAGGACCGATCAGGGCGGTGATCTTCCCCGTTGGCAGTGAGAGTGAAACGTCGTTAAGTACCTTGTCTGTCCCGTAACTGACCGTCAGATTTTCAGTTCGTAAAGTCATTTATCGCATTCTCACAAGCAACCAGACAAACCACGGCGCACCGATAATGGCGGTCAGCACGCCAACCGGGAGCTCCAGTGGGGGATGAATAATTCTCGCCAGCAGATCGGCAACCACCAACAGCAACGCACCTGTCAGGGCCGAAACAGGCAGCAGTCTGCGGTGACGTCCACCGGTGATGCTACGCATCATATGCGGCACCACGAGACCAATAAAGCTAATCGGGCCGCAGGCGGCCACGCCGGTAGATGTCATGGCGACAGCTAGTAACAAAGCCCAGAATCGGGTATGGGGCACCGACACACCGAGCGTGGTGGCGCGCGCATCGCCGAGTGCAAGGAGGTCGAGATCGCGGCAAAAACTCAGGCTCAGCGGCAGAAATAAAATCATCAGCGGGATGGCAATCTTCACAAAGCTCCAGTCACGGCCCCATAAGCTGCCGGTCAGCCACAGCAGGGCGTTGTTCACATCCTGCGGGCGCGAGAGCATCAGATAATCCGTCAGGCTGGCCCAGCATGCAGAAAGCGCCACGCCGGTGAGCGCCAGCTTCATCGGCTGGTGGGTCTTTGCCAGCATCTTCAGTAATATCAACCCCGCCATGCCGCCCGCAAAGGCCAGCAGCGGCAGCACCATCACGGGCAGTGACGGCATAAGAAGTAGAGCCCCCACAGAGGCCAGGCTGGCGGCATGGTTAACGCCGAGAATATCCGGTGATGCCAGAGGGTTGCGCACAATCCCCTGTATCAGCACGCCCGCCACGGCGAGGGCTGCACCGACAAACAGTGCCAGCAGCAAGCGCGGCAGTCGGTACTCCATCAATACATAATAATGCTCGCGTCCGGCCTGCCAGTCGGTCAGCAGCGCGCGCCACGGCACGGGGATCACTCCCATATGGAGTGATAACAGCGCACAGCCCGCCAGGGCAAGGGTGATGAAAATAACCAGCGCAATTTTCATCCTCGCCTCCTCACAAGCCAGACAAAGCAAGGGCTGCCAATCAGCGCCAGCACTGCGCCTGCGGGCAGATCTCCGGGGAAGGCCAGCGCGCGTGCGAGTACATCTGCCAGCAGCATCAGCGTGGCCCCCAGCAGCATGCTCACTGGCAGTACGTTGCGCTGATCGAAGCCTGCCCAGAAGCGCGCCAGATGTGGCACCAGCAGACCGATAAACGCCACCGGACCTGCCACGCTGACGCACGCACCAACCAGAAGCAGCACTAACATATTGATGACCAAACGTAGCCTCGTCAGGTTCACTCCCAGCGTATGGGCGGTGCTGTCGCTGAGGTTGAGCAGGTTCAGTTGATTCGCCAGCAGCAACACGACAGGGACTGCAGTGACCACCACCGGCAAGAGCTGCCAGACATCCTGCCAGCGGGCGTGGGACACTCCGCCTGCCAGCCAGTAAAAGATGCCGTAAGCATGATCTTCGGCCAGCAGCAGGGTGATGCGGGTAAGGCCCATACAAAAGGCCGACAGCGCGATACCCGCGAGGATCAGTTTGTTTCTGTCATGGGTATGACGAAATCCGCCTCCTGCGGTCATGACCAGCAGCCAGCTCACGCCGCCCCCGCATGCCGCGATGAACGACAGAGAATAGCCTGCAATCGGCGTCGGACTTAGCGCGCTGGTAAGCGCCATAGCCAGCGCCGCGCCGCTGTTAATGCCGAGCAGTGAAGGAGAGGCCATTGGGTTGTGGGTCAGGGTTTGCAGCAGCGTGCCCGCGAGCGCCAGGCTTGCGCCGATCAGAACGGCGACCAGGCTTCGTGGCAAACGAAGGTTTTGCACCAGCGCTTCTGGTAGCGTTGGCGTGTGTCCAGGCAGCAGGGCGCGGGTTGCATCTGCTCCGGAAACAGGAATGGCCGAGTAGCAAAACAGACTCAGCCAGAAAATAATAATAAGTGCTGCAATGGGAAGCCCCCACAGCAGCACCGGGTGTTTTATCGCGGTCATTTCACAACGGTAAGCGGCTGATGGTGGAAGATTTTTACCGTGTCAGCGGCAATACGCTCTGCAGCAAAAATACCGCGCATCCGCGCCCAGGTGTTACTGTCGACCGAAGCAACCTGCTGCTTCTGCGCGGCGGTTAACATCTGCCAGAGCGGATCTTGTTGCCAGCGTTTAACAATGCTCTCTTCGCGATAGTGGGCAACCAGCAGCCAGGCAGGATTGACCGCCAGCAGTTGCTCCAGGCCGATGGACGGCATGGACGCACCCGCCATCGCAGCGGGAACGTTCAGCCCCAGAGAGGCCAGCACGCTGCCGGTCCAGGTCTCCTGAGTATGCAGGTTGAATTGCTGTTCGCGTGATGTGCCAAAGGCCACGCGTGTCCCTTTGGGAAGCTGGCTGGCCCACTGCGCCATCCTCTCTTTATGTTGTTCCAGACGTGCCTGCATCTCTCGCTTTTTACCCACCATTTCGCCGATGATAGCCGCAGATTGCAAATTTTCAGCGTAGGTTTCGTTGCGGGACTTAAGCAGCAGTACCGGCGCGATTTGCTGCAAGGCGATGTAAACCCCCGCATGGCGACTGCTGTCGGCAATGATCAGGTCTGGTTTCAGAGCGGCAATGGCTTCCAGGCTCGGCTGCGCGCGCGTTCCGACGGACTGCCACGGTTTCAGGTGCGCACGCACTTCGGGCAGGATGCGTTTTGCATCGTTATCGTCGGCAATACCGATCGGGCTGACGTCCACGGCGGCCAGCGCATCGGCGAACGAGAGTTCCAGCACCACAATCCGTTGTGGCGTTTTTTCGAGTGTAAACGTGCCGTGTTCGTCCTGAACCATGGCGGCAAAGGCGTGGCTGATCACCAGCAGCAGGCCTGCAAAAAGAAAACGGATAAATGCCAACATAATCACATTCCAGCTAAAAGCCCGGCAAGCCGGGCGTTAACACATCAGAACTTCAACGACCCCTGCATATACAGCGTGCGCGGCTGGCCTGCATAGATGCCTTTGTTGTTGTCGTCATAAGAGCGGATGAAGTAGTCCTGGTCGAAGATGTTTTTCACACCGAATGCCAGGTTCAGATCTGCCATCTGCGGGCCAAAGTCATACGCCACGCGTGCGCCCCAGAGCATGAAGCCGGGAATGCGGCCGGTACTGCCGTCAGCGCTCTCTTTCACCGTATTGGCGTTATCCGCAAACTGGCTGGACTGGAAATCGCTGTTCAGATTGAACGTCCAGTTTCCTGGCTTGTAGTCCACGCCCAGCGTGCCTTTATGTTTCGGGGAGAATGGTACCAGATTGCCGTAGGTGTCGCCTTTCTCGCGGATTTCCGCGTTCACATACGCATAGCTGGCGTAGATGGAAACGTTATCAAGCGTTGGCGTTAGCGTACCCAGATCGTAACGTGCCTGCGTTTCCAGCCCGGTATGGCGCGTTTTGCCACGTGCAGTGACGGTGTCGTTGGTCTGGTTGGAGTCGTACTGATTGTTAAAGTTAATCAGGAACAGCCCTATTTCCGCCGTCAGCGCGCCGTCGTCGTAGCGGGTACCGAGTTCCCAGGTTCGCGCTTTTTCCGGTTCCACATTGCCGCTTTGCACAGCCTTGCCAATCTGGCTGTACTGTACGGTGCCGAACGAGCCTTCAGTGTTTGCATAAAGATTCCAGCTGTCAGTCAGGTGATAGAGCACGTTCAACGCCGGAAGCGGTGCGTTATAGCTCACTTCTTCGTGCGTGCCTGTGATGGCGTTGTTCTGGTATGACTCGATATGTTCGAAACGCATACCCGGCGTGATGGTCCAGTTGCCGATGTCGATTTTGTCATCCAGATACCAGGCGTGCGCCTCGGTGCCGGAACGCGTATCGCGGTCGTAAGGGCTTGAGCCGGACGGCAACTGCCCGCTGCTGGTGGCGGTGTAGTAACGCATTTCATGCGTTGATTCATTCAAATAGCGATAGCCCACGCCCACTTCGTGCGCGGAAGGGCCGATCATAAAGATCTGGCTGTAGCGTGGCTCAATACCGCGCACCCAGTAGTTACGCGGCGAGAGGGTGATGCGTTTGCCTTGCTCCAGGTAGCCGCTGCGCAGGGTTTGGGTGTAGAACCCCTGAATGTTGAATTTATGCTGGCTGTCTGGCTGGAACTGGTAGCCCAGGCTCGCCAGCTTGCGACGACCCCAGAAGCGGTCATACGGGCGGGTGGATTGCCAGCGATCGGCGTCGTAATCCGCGCGAGACAGGCCACCGGGCATGTCGGCTTCACCGTCGTAATATTGCAGCAGGCTGTTGAAGGTGTGCACCTCATCCGGCGCATATTTGCTTTTCAGCATCAGGTCGTCGATGCGGGTGGCGCTGTGCTCGCGCCAGTCACTGCCGCGCGTGCCGGAGTAGAGCAGCGCGGTGCCAAAACCGTTGTCCGCTGTGCCGCCCACCATCAGGTTGTGCGTCTCTTTCGGGTTGTTTTGTGAAGAGGTTGGGCTGAGCTGACCTTCCACGCCCGCCTCGATACCAAAGTCCTGCGGAATGGCACGGGTAACAAAGTTCACCACGCCGCCCACGCTCTGCGGTCCGTAACGCACCGCACCACCACCGCGTACCACGTCAATGGCATCCATGTTGCCGAGCGAAACGGGAGCCAGTGAAAGCTGCGGCTGACCGTAAGGGGCGAAGGGGACGGGGATGCCGTCCATCAGGACGGTCGAGCGGCTGGCGAGGCGCGGGCTCAGGCCCCGGATGCCAAAGTTCATCGCCAGGTCGTGGCTGCCGGTGCCGTTGTTTTCCGGCGCGCTGACGCCAGGGATGCGGTTAAGTACCTCACGCATGGTGGTTGCGCCGGTTTTGGCGAAATCCTCACGGCGGATCACGTCACGCGCGCCAGCATGTTCAAATACGTCGTTTTCACGCGCATCACCCAGCCAGTCGCCGACCACGGTCAGGGCATCTTCTTTTGGTGCGGGCGCGGGCTCCAGCGTCCAGCTGTTATTTCCCAGCGGTTTTACCTGCAGTCCGCTGCCGTCCAGCAGTTGTTGCAGGCCGCTCTCGACGTCGTAATCGCCGTGCAGGCCGTTGCTCTGCTTGCCGCGCGTCAGGCTGGCGTCAACCGAGAGGGTAAATCCGCTGTGTGCGGCATACTGATTGAGCGCTTTATCGAGCGATCCCGGTGCGATATTAACCTGTGCAGCAAAAGCGGAAAACGAGAGACCGGCCAGCGGCAGCAGGCTCAGGCGAATGGTGTTAACCAAAGGTGTTGTTTTACGAAAAACGCGTAACGGCGTCATACCTTCCCCATCATCATTTTTGTTGTGTTCAGCTATGAGTCGAACGAGAAGGGTAAAAAGGACAATCGAAATAAGAATTATTTTCCTTACAGTGGTGAAATGTTTATCCAGTACCGCGTAATAGACTGAATTTTAACGGGAAGTGTTTGCGCGATAACGTTCAGGATCGCATCGGTATTTTTCAGCGGGAACGTCCCGCTCAGGCGCAGCCCGGCAACGGCGGGATCGCAGCGCAGCACGCCGTTGCGGTAACGGGTTAGCGTGGCTATCACCTCACCCAGCGGTTTATCGCTGAAGCTCAGGATGTCCTTCGTCCAGCTTGTACTCTCGTCATCCAGCGGTTTCACTGCGCCAAACTCAGAGGCGCTGAACTGCAGGCTTTCACCAGCGTTCACGATGCGTTTTTGCGCGGGGGCACTGGCGAGAAGCACTTCCACAGCGTGCTGCTGCACGTCAAGCTGCGTGAAATTATCCTGCTGGCGGACGGTAAATTCTGTCCCTAAAGCAGTGAGCTGGCCCTGACGGGTCAGGACACGGAAGGGGCGTTGCAGGGCATCTTTCGCGGTAGTAATGGCGATTTCACCGTACCAGAGCCGGACGGTGCGCTGATGCGCATCAAAACGCACATCCGCCGCGCTTTGGGTATTCAGCGTGAGCAGGGAGCCATCTTCCAGTTGCTGACGGCTGACTGTGCCTTTGGCGGTGCGGTAATCTGCCCGCAGACCTTCGCCGGTTTCCGACTGCCAGAGCTGCCAGCCTCCGCCAGCGCCGAGCAACAGCAGTAATCCTTTCATCACGTGACGGCGGGTGAGGCGGGTATCGTGCAACGCCCGGCTGGCAACGTCGCCAGGCACACCGCCAAGCTGGTTGCGCAGGTTTTCAACCTGCTGCCAGGCCCACTGGTTATCCTGATCCTGTTCATACCACTGTTGCCAGCGCGCTTCCTGTTGTGGGCTGACGCGCTCGCCGCTTAGAACGGCATACCAGTGGGAAGCTGAACGCAGCGCCTGACGGCGGGAATCGGTTAACAAAGGATTCATAACCCATACTCCAGACGGAACAGCAGGCAGTGCTCGACGGCTTTCGCCACGTATTTTTTCACGGAGCTGATGGAAACACCGAGTTTGTGCGCAATCTCGCTGTATGTCAGACCATCCAGTTGCGAAAGCAGAAACGCTTCACGTGTTTTGCCGTTTAGCCCGTCCAGCATGCTGTCGAGGAGTTGTAGGGTCTCGAGTTGGCTTTCGCGTTCCTCAGGTGAAGGCGCTCCCCCCTCCGGCATAAGCGCCAGCATCTCCAGATACGCTTTTTCCAGCGCGTTTCGGCGAAACAGGTCCACCATCACGCGTTTGGCGATAGTGCACAGGAAGGAGCGAGGATCGCGGATCGTCGAGAGCGTTTCGCTGACCATTACCCGCAAAAAAGTGTCCTGGGCAATGTCATCTGCATCAAAAGCAGACTGGAGTTTGCGCGTCAGCCAGCTTTTCAACCAGCCGTGATGTGTGCCATAAAGCGACTCGAACGTTAAGGAAGCTGTGGTAGTGGCGCGGTCAGACATGCGGAGTGCATCAAAAGTTAATTATCACGTAGCCATATTAATATGAGAATGGTTATCATTACAATTGGAAATAAAATTGTTTCCAATAGACATTTTTAACATGTTGTTTTTCTAAGTGTTATAAGGTAGGTATAAAATGGGATGGAGCATCTGCTTCTGGCATGTGTCGGTCAGAATGACTCATGATGTGGTCTGCTATTATTGACATCCTCACTGCCCTAAAGGATGGGGATTTCGGTAATGCTGTCAACTTACTGATTTAGTGTATGATGGTGATTTTAAGGTGCTTGCGTGGCTTCCATTTCCATCAGATGTCCTTCCTGCTCCGCTACTGAAGGCGTGGTGCGTAACGGCAAAAGCACCGCCGGACATCAGCGCTATCTCTGCTCTCACTGCCGTAAAACATGGCAACTACAGTTCACTTACACCGCCTCTCAGCCCGGTAAGCACCAGAAAATCATTGATATGGCCATGAATGGCGTCGGATGTCGCGCCAGTGCACGCATTATGGGCGTTGGCCTCAACACGGTTTTACGTCACTTAAAAAACTCAGGCCGCAGTCGGTAACCTCGCGCATACAACCGGGCAGTGATGTGATTGTCTGCGCTGAAATGGACGAACAGTGGGGCTACGTCGGTGCTAAATCACGTCAGCGCTGGCTGTTTTACGCGTATGACAGGATACGGAGGACGGTTGTGGCGCACGTCTTCGGTGAACGCACTCTGGCCACACTGGAGCGTCTTCTGAGCCTGCTGTCGGCCTTTGAGGTCGTGGTATAGATGACGGATGGCTGGCCGCTGTATGAATCACGCCTGAAGGGAAAGCTACACGTTATCAGCAAGCGTTACACTCAGCGCATTGAGCGGCATAACCTGAATCTGAGGCAGCACCTGGCACGGCTGGGACGGAAGTCGCTGTCGTTCTCAAAATCGGTGGAGCTGCATGACAAGGTCATCGGGCATTATCTGAACATAAAACACTATCAGTAAGTTGGAGTCATTACCTCCTCCCGAACTCAAAGCTATCATACAGATAATTACTGGTTAACCCTATATAGGGCATTTTAAAGTGTTGTGATCTTACCCAGCAATAGTGGACACGCGGCTAAGTGAGTAAACTCTCAGTCAGAGGTGACTCACAAGACAAAACAGTTTCAACCAGTAAAAAAACGTAAACACCATTCGCATGAATTTCGTAGTTAAGATCTGAAGCTTGCAGAATGCATCGGTGTTACTGCCGGAGTCCGTGAACTTAGTCTGCATGAATCACCACAGCTTTACATCTGTCGCAGTAAACAGCAAAATCAGCAAACTTACTTAATTATATCGAGTGCGATTACAATCGCTGGCGATGGTACAGTTGGTGTGGCGGTCTCAGTCCGGAACAATTTGAAAATCAGAATCTCACTTAAAACGGCATCCATTTTACAAAAGATGGCCGTCTGTGTATTTGTAATGAATACCTTCTACATGTTTAGAGTGCATAATCCACGACAAGGCGATATCCTAAAAATTAGCTAGCAGGCAACTTTGATGGCATAGATAATGTTTTTAGTAAAAAAGAGTTGACTGAATATAATACAGCCTCTTCCTACATAAGAAGGAATGTGCTCACAAAAAAAAACCATTAGTCTGCTTCCTGTTCTTACAATAATCAGTATTATGTATTTTATTTATATAGCAAAATATGCTTATTACACCTGTCATAATTAGGCATGGTAAAATTATTGACTGAACCCTGGGGGAGAAAGATGCACAGTGATTATTATAATATGGTTTTTGGTGAAAAATTGGCCAATATTTTATATGAAGCTAACTCTCAATTTTTTTACGAGAGAAATGTCATAGAAGAGGCAGTCAACGCTTTATTCTGTGAGCGTGAAATAATAAACAACAAGAACATAATAAAGAAGCTGATGTTCTTTTTGTCAGATGTTAATCACACCAAGAAAGATGTTGTTCAGAGCGCACTTAATATTATCATTGACATTACATCAGGTGATATTTGAGATTTTACATAAAAGATAATCTCTCAAGGAGTCTTATCTGAAAACGAAATATATAGTCCCTCTCGTTTTGTAATATCGATTGGCTTTGTTGAATCGGTTACGTACCCCGGAGCCGGTCATATTTTCAGGTAATACACACGCTTTCAGACATTTCGGCTTTCGTCATTTTGGTATCATGGGCATAGCTTCTGCTACCTGAGCATCATAATCACGCAGCTTCAGTGAAGCAGTGACCACCTGTTTAACCCGGTGTATCGTTATGATCTTATCCAGCAATAATGGACACGCGGCTAAGTGAACCGCCCCGGGTTTCCTGGAGAGTGTTTTATCTGTGAACTCAGGCTGCCAGATCATCGTTTCCGATGGAAGCATAATAAGCTTTTTCTGCTTCTGCCGGTGGGATATGGCCCTGCCTTTCCAGCAATCGTCGATTGTTATACCAGTCCACCCACGTGAGTGTGGTCAGCTCATCATACTGACACGTGCATTACCCCTACCGCGATAATGCAACCGTACAATATAGGGCGTTTCCTAAACGCAGCCCTCATCACTCCAATCCAACAAGACACAGCATTTTTGATCACGAAGAAAGACAAATAATTTCCGTAAATGTTTCCGTTGTTACAAATAACAACAGTGTTTTACATTTCTTTGGCCTCAGGCCCGCGCATGTTGCCATTCGATGTTATTTTCCTGACTCGTTTCTTCTTTATGGTGTAGTGTGATCTTCACTTTATGGATGCTAACAATATGAAAAGAAAAATTATTCCCGTGCTAATCGGTTGTACGCTCTCTTTCTCTGCCCTGGCGGCACAACCTACGGCTGAGCGCTATGTCGTCAGTTTTCCAGAAGGCACGCACGTGAACTACGCCGGCGCATTTGCCAGTGCATTCCCGAACGGCCTTCCGGTTGGGATAGGTTCTGGCCTGCTGTTCACCGGTAAACAGGGCGATGCCCTGACATTCGCAACCATTACCGATCGCGGTCCGAACGCGGATTCACCGAAAGAGGGGAAAAACGAAACTAAAATTTTCGTTACGCCAGATTTCGCGCCGCTGCTGATGACGATTCGTGTACAAAACGGCAAAGCGGAGGCCATCGATCCCCGTCCTCTGCATGACGATAAAGGTGCGATCAACGGTCTGCCGCTGGCAAGCGACGTGATTGGCTCCACCAATGAAGTGGCCTTCAGCGACACGTTACATAGACTGAAGGGGGATAATCACGGGCTGGATACGGAAGGGATCACTCCGGATGGTAAAGGAGGTTACTGGCTGTGCGATGAGTATGGCCCGTTCCTGATTAACATCGACAGTAAAGGGAAAATCCTGGCAATCCACGGTCCGCAGGCGGCGGAAGGGGAAAAAGCGATTGCGGGCGGTTTGCCAAATATCCTCAAATGGCGTCAGGCGAACCGCGGCTTTGAAGGCCTCACCCGTATGCCGGACGGGCGTATTATTGTCGCCGTGCAAAGTACGCTGGATATCGACGCTAAGAGCAAGAAAAAGGCGCTGTTTACGCGTCTGGTGAGCTTCGATCCGGCAAGCGGAAAAACCGCGATGTACGGTTATCCTATCGACAGCGCGGCCTACAGCAAAAACAGCGACGCTAAAATCGGAGACATCGTGGCGCTCGATAACCAGCACATCCTGCTGATCGAACAGGGAAGAGATAAAAACAACAGAATGCGTAACCTGATTTACGAGGTCGATCTCAATAAGGCGAGCGACCTGTCAGGCTTCGACAAGCCGGGTGAGTATCCGGAGTTTGATGATGAGAAAACCCTGTCACAGCGCGGCATTACCCTTGCGCAGAAAACGCAGGTTGTTGATCTGCGCTCCTTGGGCTGGCAGCAGGAGAAGGCTGAAGGGTTGGCGCTGATCGACAGCAAAACGCTGGCGGTGGCGAACGATAACGACTTTGGCGTGAAGGTGGCGATGCAACATCCGGTCGAGGGCAAGACATTCAAGGATTATCGGGTGAACGCGGAAGGAAAGCTGACGCTTGACGACAAGCAGGTTGAAACGACCCTCAGAGTGAAGCCACTGGAGAAACCGGAGTCTGACAGTGAACTGTGGATTGTGACGCTGCCGGAAGCGTTGAAATAAGTTTATAAGGTACGGACAGCAGTATCGCTTAGTTTTTCAAATTCATGTATGTGAACAATATTGGGGTTCCGGCGTAGACCCTCAATGAAAGCGTCACCACGTGAAAACATGCCTGCACGGTTTACACGTCATCCCATGGTGGCAGCCGGTTAACTTTCCTGCTACACCAGTGGAAAAAGGCCATAAGCAGTCCGAACAAAAGTAAGCGTACAGCGAGGGCCGTATTGACGGGGATGTGTTATTCAGCTGGCAGTGCTATGCGCCACGGAAGCAGTTCGCTGACCCGGTTGACCGGCCAGTCTGCTATGACGCCAGGCACATGGCGAAGGTAGCTTTCTGGATCCACGTCATTCAGTTTGCACGTCCCGATCAGGCTGTACAGTAGCGCTCCCCGCTCACCACCATGGCCAGAGCCGAAGAACAGGGTCTTCATCTTTTCACGCAACCAGCTTTCCAGGGATTTCAACAGCGGTTTCGTTTTTCGCTGACGTTCAGCAAGCCGCTGCTCTGCCGGCATTCCCCTTATATCCGCCTCTATGGCGTACAACTGACCGATCTGCTCCAGGGCTTCTTCCGTCAGTGCTGACGGGATGCGGACGTGCACATCGTGGATCTTTCGGCGGGCATGAGCCCAGCAGGCAGCTTCCGTTATCCCACCATTGCGATACAGCTCGTTGAACCCGGCGTACGCATCCGCTTGCAGCACACCGCTGAAGCAGGCAAGATGAGTCTGCGGATGGATGCCTTTTCTGTCCGGGCTGTAAGCGAACCACACTGCAGGTGCCAACGCTGACCCGGTATTGCGGTCATCACGAACATACGCCCACAACCGCCCGGTCTTCGTCTTCTTATTACCCGGCTGCAGTACCTGGACCGGGGTATCATCGGCATGGAGTTTGCCGTCAGTCATGACATAGCCATGAAGCGCCTCTTCCAGCGGAGACAGCAGCCGGCAGCATGCATCCACCCAGCCCGACAGCAGTGAACGGCTCAGCTCCACACCTTGCCGGCCGTATATTTCTGACTGGCGATACAGCGGGGTGTGCTCTGCATACTTCGAGGTCAGCACGCGGGCCAGCAGCCCCGGTCCGGCGATACCCCGCTCGATGGGCCGCGAAGGTGCAGGTGCCTGCACGATGGCATCGCACTGAGTACAGGCATGTTTTTCCCGTACCGTCCGGATAACCGTAAGCGTACAGCCTGAACCGTCTGGTCAGAATCTGACGAATTAGACAAAGTGGTGTCCACCAAATAAGCAGTGGGAACCAAAGTATCAGATATGCAGAAAAATGTGACTCCCGGCAGGCGAAAAGGCTGCCCTAATTATCCTCCCGAATTTAAACAGCAGCTCGTTGCTGCCTCCTGTGAACCCGGGATATCCATCTCAAAACTTGCTCTTGAAAATGGCATTAACGCCAATCTGTTGTTCAAATGGCGACAACAATGGCGCGAGGGAAAGCTGCTATTACCTTCTTCAGAGAGCCCCCAGCTACTTCCTGTGACTCTCGATGCAGCTGCCGAACAGCCAGAATCGCTCGCAGAGGACCCGGAAACCCTCTGTATCAGCTGTGAGGTAACGTTCCGGGTAAGCGGCTCGCCAGAACCGTATTGATATTTACTGAGAGGTCAGATCAACTTTCCAGGGCAACAGATCGCGTACCCGGTTTGCCGGCCAGTCCTGGATATGCTCAATAACGTAACGCAGCCATTTTTCTGGCTCTACATTGTTCAGACGGCATGTGCCGGTCAGCGAGTACAACACCGCCGCATGTTCGCCACCGCTGTCGGAACCCGCGAAGAGCCAGTTTTTCCGGCCTACGGCCACTCCCCGTAAGGCGTTCTCTGCGATGTTGTTGTCGATTTCCACCCAGCCATTACTGCAGTACACGTTCAGGGCCTCCCACTGTTTCAGCAGGTATGCGAACGCTTTTGCCGTATCCGAGTGACGCGACAGTGTTTTCATCTGTT
>OWIO01001693.1_pt1 | contig 16216 bp, 21 predicted proteins | sample 1733011 | NCBI WGS metagenome assembly OWIO01 (sample SAMN05065779, study PRJEB22554) | human gut metagenome | biome: ENVO:2100002; feature: ENVO:00000062; material: ENVO:00002003 | host: Homo sapiens | place: USA | reverse complement strand
ACGAGATGACGTCGAGTCTCGTGGGCTCGGAGATGTGTATAAGAGACAGGGCGGGGATGGAGGCGGCCACGAGGAGCCCCCTTACGACCCGTATCAGTTTGTAAGGCTGAACTATTTCAGCCTTACGGCCAAGGCGAAAGCGGGAACTGGGAGCTTCTTCAAATCCGTTTCCCAAAAAACCGCCGCCGCAAAAGCCAACATCAAGCGAACAGTTAAGGAAAAAGTCACGTCTTCTTCCTCCTGGTGGAATAGCAGTTCCACCAAGAGTTCTGGTTTTGCAGACGGTGTAAACAGCGCCATCTCCGCGCTTTCTGTTAAAAATTCTCCCTCTTCCCCCGGCAACCGTTCCATGATCGGCACCGGGGCGGGAGCTTTAACAAACCTGCCTGAGCTTGGTACCTTGGTGCGCACCTTGGGCGGAATCACCGGCGCGGTGAGCGGCGGAGCCCAAATCATCGGCGGCATAGCCGCCACCGCCACGGGCGCGGGCGCCGCCGTGGGTATCCCCATGATTCTTAAAGGCGCTGTAGAGGTCGTTGTCAGCACCCAGGTGCTTGCTGCCGCAATGCAGGAAGATGAAACAAAAAAGGCGAATCCTCAAATAAAAGATACCTCAAAACAAGATGAAAACGTTACTCCTACTCCAGAAAGAACATTTCCTGAAGATCCTGCGGATTTCAATCCCGAAGGGTTGACCAAAAGGACATTTGAAACACCAAACGGAAAAATCACTAAGTGGTTCGACGAGGACGGAAATGCTGTATATGAATGGGATGAGGATTTGGCCAATGGTTCGCATTATCATGTTATAGGGGAAGATGGAAACACTAGGTTGCCTAGTGTTTCTGGCGAAACCCATTTTAGGCCAGGGGATAGAGTTCCATGAGAAAGGAGAAATATATGAATAGTCTTTCTATGGCTACCAATTCTGGATTACACGATTATGAATTAGTAGATATAAGTATAAATTACAACCAAGCAAATATTTTTTTAAGGATGAAAACTCCTCAAGGGAAGCAATTTTTATTAACTGTTGAAAATTTTGTTGATTTCAAAATTACCCATACGGAGAAATGGGGAAAAGGAAAATATATCTGTTCGTCTGATATTAAACAAAGCCAAACTTCTAGAAAGAGTAAATTAGAAATAAAATTAAATTCTGGTGATGAAATAGAAATATGTTTTTTGACAAAGAACATTGAGGAAAATGAATCGGCATAGGATATGAACACAAAGGCTCAACGGGACGGTCTATTGTGCTGTTTCCTTTTGAGTCGCTAAAAGTCTTATCTATCCAACCCAGGATGCTGCATTAGAACGCGGCATCTTGGGTTGGATATTCTTTTTCAAACGTCCCCTCGGCGTTCAAATCCCCTGCGGTTTAGCAATTTGACTACATCCTCCGCAATAACCTGGGAAAGTTCACCTATCTGGCCAATAATATGGTAAAATATAAATAACATCAGGATTTTTTACCGTAACAATCTTAGATATCCTCTCTCAACTAGTGCGGAGAGAGGATGCCAATATAAGAAAAGAGCAAAAATATGTCTTATGAAATTAATGTGATTGTTATAAAACAAAAGGAGCCTGTTCATATAGCAAATTTATCTAAAATATTATTGCAAAATGAAACTGAAAATATAGGCGTAAAAAGATATGCAGAAATCTGGCCTTTTTTTCAAATACTCCAGGGATCTTATATTCATTAGTCACAGAAATTAATGAAGACTGTTTTAGCGCGCTTAAAATATGTGATTCGGATTTTGAAATAATCCCTAAAGACGATTCTTTTCAATGGATTTCGGAAGATATTAAGGAGAATTTGACCCCATTTATTGTTAATGATAAATTTTACGATGAGTTTGTCAATATAGTTTGTTATTTGCTAGAAAGCGCTCCTCATAAAAGGATTTTATTTCAAACGAGATATCAGGGAGGGGATGAAGAAGTTGTTTTAGGGGTAGTTAAAATGAAGCATTTTTTAGATATGTTGTCCAATAAACAAATATTATTTAATGTATGCTATATTATAGAAATGGATTAATTAAGGTACAGACATCGCTCGGCTTTGCCGGGCGATGTCCTAAGAGGTTATGCCGTTTTTTGGCATAACCTCTTTAACATGTACACTTTTCGGCCCTGATTATTTCTGCTGATTTGGAGAGATATGCCTTTATTGCAAATTGAGCCAACGAGGCAGAATACTTGTCTCATGGTACATCTTTTCCGAGTCGGGATTTAAAATTGGCACACGGCTCAGCATGGCGCGGCACTGGTGGTCGGGTTCCTTAGAATCGTTGGCGGCGGGGCCGTGGTGGCCACCGCCGGTGTAGCGGTGGTAGCTTCCGCTACAGCCAATATCACTGCCGGTGATCCCAATATTCAATTTAGTTCGGCGCAAGGGAGTTCTGGTGGCAACAGCCCCAAAGAGAGACCTGAAACCGAGAATATTAATTTAGATAATAAGCCTAAGGCCAATAGTAGTAAACTTCAGAATTTCATTAATAGCCTTTATAAAGGACAAGGAAACCCAAACCAAATTGGTAATGGAACGACAATGGACTCTATTAGGTATGAGCTTGAAACTGGAAATCCAGTTGAAGGTAAATTTCATTCTCAAAAAGGGCAAGAATTTATAAATGGAATTACTAAACTTATAAACAGTGGAAGCTTAGATGCACATGACGAAGCGATTGCTAAAGCTATAGTTAGTGATCTTGCTAATGCTCTTACCGGAAAGTAGGGGACTGTATGGATTATAAAAATGTAATAGCTCTTTTATTAATAGAATTTCCAGATCTGAAAGAAAAATTAGATGAGGACGATTATTTAAGTGATCTTCCCCATTGCATTTTCGAAATAATTTTAATACCTTATATAAAAAAATTATGTGAAAATAAGAACAACAAAGATTTAGAAAAGCTGGGAGCTTTTCTCGAAAAAATGGCAATATGTAACGATAGAAAAGTGAATGAATTATTAAATGTATCATTTCTAGAACCAATTGTATTAGCGGATAAAGAATTATTACCATTTTTGCAGCATTATCTTGGAAAAAAGTCTTTAGAAGAATTAAATTATTGGTTAGCAAGGTATGGACAGTAGTGTACAAGAGCACAACATAAGGGGCGGTTCTATTGTGCTATTTCCCTATGAGTTGCTAAAAGTCCTATCCAAAAAAAACAAGGATGCCGCATTCAAATGCGGCATCCTTGTTTTTATATTTTTCTTCAAATGCCCCCCTCTTGCGGTGTTCTAGTCCCCTGCGGTCTACCAATTTGAATACCTCCGCCGCGATAGCACTGGAAAGTTCACCTATCCGGTCAGTAATATGGTAAAATACAAATAACATGTTACTTCCGTCAACTTGTTGCAGGGCGAACCGGAGCAAAACCGGGTCTTCGCCTGCAACGGCGGGCAGTATAACCCCGCAGACCGGCCTGCAATGCCTGCGCGCAAGGTGCCGACCCCAGCGGCCACCGCGGACATCCCCATGATCCTTAAAAGCGCTGTAGAGGTCGTTGTCAGCATCCAGGTGCTTGCTGCTGCCGTGCAGGAAGATGAAGCCAAAAAGGCCAATTCTCAAACTAAAAGAAATACTAGAAATCGCTAAAGACCTGGTTGGCTAATTACTTAAAGGAAGGTTCATATGCAAAACGCCAAAATAGATAATTACTTAAAAATTTTATTGAATCAGCCCCTGCTTGCAATAGGTCGCGCTTCTAATATGCTCTGGGTTGGCTTTGGAAAAGAAATCGAATGCACTAATTTTCGAGGACAAAAAGTAAAAAAAAGCTCAATTGCTTTACACGTACAGTCGTCATGGAGAATTATCGACACCAAACAAAAAGAAATAATAGTTGCACAATCTGATTTTTATTTTCCCAATCGTTTGTTAAAAGAAATGGTCGAGTTTAATTGGGACGTTCAAGGCAACAATTTATTTGATGAAAAGTCAAGTAACTGGTTCAAGCGTACATCGGGAATTTATATATCAAATTACAAAATAAACACCTGGGGAGATTTGCTGTTAATCTTTTCAAACAGTGACGCTCTCGAAGTTTTAATTAATTCCTCCGATGATGCAGAATGTTGGAGACTATTCGAATGCAATAGTGATAAACCTCATTTGGTCGCAACCGGTAAAGGTGTCGGTTTCGAATAATCGCCAAATATACGGAGGGAACAGCCCAAGCGAACATGCTCACCGCTTCACCCACCGCAGTTGTGGCCAAAGCCCGTGATCTGCATGGTGGTTCAGCCTTTTTTGAATGTGCCCTCATTTAAGTCTTTGAAATATTGAAAACGGAGCATGAAATACCCAGCAAAAAAATTCAGCAATACCTGGATTTTTTATTAGGGAATAATTGTCTAAAAGTCCAAGTTGAACAAGTGCTTGGTAATTTTAGTGCCAATAATCTGTTGTTTGAATTTTATTAAAATGATCCTGCCAGATTTTTCGTTACCACAAGAGGGCAGTTCTGTTCCAGAAAGTAACTTCCGCATCCTCTAATCTTGTTGAAGCGGGTAAGTACACAGAGGAGATAATAAAAACGATGCACCCCTTTTTAATAATTAAAGAGCCTGATCTGCTAAAGGTTATATTATTTTTAGCTGCAGTATGTTTAGGTATGCCGCGCCTCTCAAAAAGCAAAGTTTTCATAAACCGAACATTCCAAAAAGTTTTTCACCACTTATGTATTTTTGTTTTTGTGATTTCTTTAGGTCTTTTATTTAGTATTTTGCTTTTAGTCCTGTTTGTTCCTGATGCGTACAATTTTTTGGAAATAGCTTTTACCTTGTCTGTAATTTTATTCTTTTTTCTTGCAGCCATCGCTTGCGCTACAGTGATCATTGCCTTTTTACAAGAAATCAAGGGTTCACGGCAATACTACAGATCTCAAGAAAAAATCAGCCTTCATGGGAACTGGTCTTTTCTGAACAATATTGCAAAAGAAGATATTCCTGCCTTGCTTTTTGCTATAAAGAAGATCTTGTCAAATAACGCTATGCTAACTTCCGCAGAAGCAAAAGCTCTATCTGATTTTACAGAGACCATGATCGCCCGAAACAGAAAGCAAATACAATTCAATCTTTTACATTGTGCTTCAGGTGATGAAGACGCTTCACTTTCTATGCAATTCAAAGGCATTCGAAAAAAATTCCTCTGGAATTTATGTGGCCTTATTCTTTCACAAATAGTTTGGATGATATTTCTTGTGCTTTTTCAAGATTTTCTTTTCCTATTACTTACATCCACTTTTTTATATTTGATATTGTTACTTTTTATGCTCAAAGCTTGCTTTCGCTCTCAAAAAAAGTTGCGTAAACTTCAAAATGAATATGTACAAAAACACATATTAAACTACTTTTCAAACATGTCCGAGCCTTTGGAGAAAAATGAAAAGCCAAATTAGGCACAAGAAGATAGTTTCAAACACACAGGGGTGGTTCTGCTATACTATTTTCCTTTGAGTTGCCGCCCCCTCCCCTTCCGGTCTAGTTATGTTGATTCGCTGGTCGTACAAAGTTCGCAGCGGACGCCCTATTTCCATAAAGCAGGTGACAACCAATGAACAAGGAAACCATGTTGTTTGGATTAATCATATTCCAATCCGGAATGACTTTTGGCATGTTAACCAGGCAGTCGAATGGTGATAAAAGGTGTAAAGCGTCTACGATCGGAATGAAAATCCACAAATTGTTTGGTATATTGTGGGCTATATTACTTGTTTGCACGCTCATTTCTTCTTTTTTGAATATCTATGATCTTATTAAAACAATTTCAATTATCAATTTGCTGCTTTTTCTTCTAACTGGGATCTTTGTATCGAGCCTTGCAGTTATTGAAATCTTTTCCTGTCGACACCCCACAAAAAAGCCTTATTACAAAAAGTTTAAGCCGATAAAGCTTACGCCTTCCAGTTTAATCCGCAATTTTGCGGCCTATATGCTTTTACTTGCCCTTATTTATTTTGCACTGCCTTATCTTATTTTCAGGCTAATTATTCTGTTGTTATTTGGAATAAACTCTATAACACTTATATTTTTATTGTTAAGGATCTCCAAAAACCGTCTCACCGATAAAGATCGTGCATCCTACATTGTCATTTCAAGCAACACTGTTTCATTTATACTCTGTTGTTTATGGATCTATAGTTTTCTTGCGTTTCTTTCCCCACTTTTTACAGCGATCTGTATTTTTACTTTTTCTTTGCTGGTTTTCATTGTTTCTCATCGATCAGCTTGGCAATTAGCTTATACGAAAGAGCAACTTCCGGCTGCCAAAATTGTAATCCGCCGTTTGCTGTGGATTATCTGCGCAGAAAGCGTCGTTGCCCTTGTCATTGCACTTTTCTTTTCAAACATCCCTTCCAATGGATTATTCATTTTATTAAACATAACCTCCTTTTTCGGATATACCTTTATGTTTCATATCGCTGTCGAGGTAACTATTAACCAAATATTCCAATCTAACACCTAACACAATATGCGATATCCAAGGATGGCCTGCAGCTACCAATCCCCCCTTTAAAGTCGCACTCGCTCATTCTCTGTGGCGAAGGAAGTCAGCCAGCAGCGAAAACGTCGTCAATGGCAGTCTCCAAATACTAACTATTCATGTGCTTCTTACTGCCCTGCTGAGTACCATTTTACGACACACGAGAAAATTGGTGATTTTACAATGAAATTTGCAATAAAAGTTTTATCTTTTTTCCTTCTCCTTTGCTTTATTCCGTTTATTACATATAGTAAAAGTGAAATTTCATCCGAAACGCTTCCTTACGAAATTTCTGTCCAAGATTCAGAATATTGCTCTACGGGAAATATTCGCACTTTTGATTTTTCAAGCACAGGAGAGCTACTTATCACCGTCGCATCTACTGCTAATATATTTAGCTCTAAACGTACTTACTATGTTAATTTTTACGATTCCAATAATATTTGGCGCACTACTTTCCGAATTGAGGCAATGGGCTATTTGGCCGCTCATTTTAACGAACAAGATGAAATTGAATTATATTTAGATCGCAATAGTCAAATGTTTGTTATTGACAGTTCGGGAGCACTAATAAGTAAAAAAAATCGCGATATTGATGTCATGGAAGTGCAAAAGAGCTTTATTGAAAAGGATGGCATTGCATATTATCGGGATGCCATCGGAAAAGAAATTTCTTACACTGTTAGTGGTAATAAGTATAGTCTTTTCAAACTTTCCGTATCTTGGTTGAATAATTTATTAGTGATTCTTCCACTACTTTTACTTTTTTTCGCAAGTGGACTTTTTATCATTTTTGTCCATAAAAAAAACAATCCCAAATAAGTACCATATGATCCCAATACTGGTTTACCAAGCCCTGCTAAACCATACAAAGCTGTGGAGGGAACAAGTGTTAACAGAAATAGAGGCATATCGTGCAATTATCAAATTTCTTGATGGATATTATCAAAGGGGGAAATCTGATGATATTGCTGTTTTATTGGGAAGTATGTCTTTGCTAAAAAATGGCCGCACCGCTGATTCTGCAATGTGGGAGGATTGGCTAGAGGCCGTAGAAAACATCCAAAGTCATGATAATACATAGCGCACAAACTGATATCAGAGTTCCCGTTGAAATGCATTTGCACCAACCGAATCAGGTGCCAGCGCAGTTTTTATTGCATATCTTCCAAGGCTATGTTTCAGAATTGGAAATATTTAATGCCGACTCTTCTAAAATCGCCGAACATATAAATTTAAAAAATGCAAAAGAGGACAAACAACTTTGTTAATTACAGATTTGGGTGAAATTATAGTAACTGTAGATGGCGTAACGCAGCAGCTCCAGCCCCTTAAACTAAAAAATGTTGAAAAAAGATATGCAGTCGACGGCCGCTATAAAATTATTGTTAATTTAGGTGAAGCTTCCGCCAACGTATCCATTGCGTGCACATTAGTCAATCAACCATTTATAGATCTTACTAGAGTTATTGAGTCCGGTGAACGGCTTGCTTTAATTAGTTTTTACCACCAAAAAACCAAGCTAAGCATAGGAGTAGAAGAAGGAAGACCTAAAACCGTTTGTGAATACCTTGATAATGGAATCAACATCACTATTAACGGTAATGCGGGTATTCCCCAAATTGAGTTCTATATTGCATGGCTAACAATGCAAGATGAAGAAAAAGAAGATATCTTTACATGGTTTGCCGCAGATCCTACATTATCTTAAATTTCATGTGATGTTGCCTTTTGAGTCGCTAAAAGTCCTATTTAACCAACCAGGGATGCCTCGTTCCAATCCGGCCTCCCTGGTTTTATATTTTCGTTCCAACGCTCCCCTGGCGGCGGTCAAGTCTCCTGCGCACTGGAAGGAGGAATATAACCTGTTCGGAAGTATCAGAAAACTCACCTATCCATACAAAACTATGGTAAAATATGAATAACAAGAGGAAAGCGGAAAAGTATAAGGAGAACTTCGAATTGAATTATACAACATTACTTGGCTACGCTTTTTTAACATTTTACTATGTCGGTTTTGGTTTCCTTGGTTGTTTATTTGCGGGATACCACTTTGATCGGGAAAACAGAATGACAAATTACGGAATTTTCAAAGCTATCGTTTTACCTAAGCGTTGGCGCAAGTTTTTCTTTTACTCGGACAAAAAAAACGGAATATTTTCTGCAGCGCTCGCAATCGAAGTTTTAGGTTACATAAACCTTTTCATGCTTTTATTTGCAAAAATATTTTTTATTCGCAGCTTCCAAACATTCCGTCTTTTGTGGGCGATAAGTCATTTAATTATATTTGCTTTACTCGGCGTAATGGATATAATCATACACGTCCACAAAAGAACACAGAGGCCTTCTAGATAAGATCAAGCGTAGCCGGAACACCCCCTTTCCCCTATCGGTTCAGAACTGCCAACCCGCCAAAAAGCGAGGAAGAACCATCGAATGATAAGTAACATTTTAAAACATTACGACTACCTCATATTGGGCGCAATTCTTTTAGTTTATATCTTTCAAGTTAAAAGAAAAGCGTTTGAAACCGCCAAAAGGAAGCAAGTCATTATTGCGTTAAAGCTGTGTTTTTACAGTTCAGTAATACTATATGTATTGCAAATATTATCCATTTTTTTAAATACTACTTTCTCAATCGATCCACTAACAATAACATTTTGGATAAACTTACTTGTTGCAGGTACTGTTGCAATAATTGATTTAGCTTTATTTCGTGGAAATTTTATTAAACAAAAGAGGAATCGCTCTCAAACCATAAATACTCGTTCAAAAAGCCCTGATTGGGAATTTGTTGAACTTCTTTCAGACGATCAAAAAAAATCTATTATTCAATATGATTTTTCCAAACATCAAGATTCAACGATTGCAAAAAAGATCTATTATGAGTACCACACACAAATATTTTACAATTTCAAATTTTGTAAAATGGATGCTCATGGCATCGCCATTTATCAAAAGCAACGTACTCTTTTAACCAAATCATGGGTAGTATTAGGTGCTGCGTTAATTGCACTTATTTTCGCAATATATTTAATGGAAATTTCAATGGAGATATTTTTTGTACTGATTGGCGTCTCACTCTTTTTTACAGCTATTGGCGGCATTTTTATATTTAAAGCGGCACAAAAGCCTCTGGAATACTTTGTATACATAGTTTCTGGGTTATATAACGAATCTTTGGAATAAAGCATACAGGAACAAGGCCCCCGGTGGGTAATTCCTTCAGATTTTTATCCACAGTCACCCCCCCCCTCAAAGAAGCATGAGCTGTGAGGCCAAACTATAAGAGGGCGAACCAATGCAGCTCACATCTTTCATTTTTATCTGCAATTTTTTGGCTGTGTATTTTCACTTATGATTTACACCTCATAAATGTGTTCAGGAGGAAACATGAGTCAAATTAATATGTTAATAAATCAGCCCTTGCTTAAAATGGGAAGAGCAAGTGACCTATGCTGGATATTATTCGGGGAACGTATTTTAGGCAAAGATAAAAAAGGAAACACAATAGAAAAAGGCGAATATTCATTGCATTTGCAATGCCCGTGACGTTTACGAAGCAAAGCAGATTCTCAAATCAAGTTGGCCTCAGGTGACATATATGAACCAAATTCCAAAACAACCTGGAGCCCAGACTTTAATTGGGATATATTAGGGAATAATTTGTTTGATGAAAAAGTCCAGCATTTTTTTGCTGGCAACAAAATTATTTCAGTGAAGAGTGTACTTATAACACAAACCAATGATCTCCAAATAGAATTCTCCAATGAATTTATTTTAGAATGCTTTGTGAATATGTCGACTAATACAGAGTGCTGGAGATTTTTTCGGTACAACTCGGATGCACACATGGTAGCATATAGTAATTGTGCAGAGTTTCAATAAAAGGTTTCAGTATAGAAAATTTAATTAAATGCGGAAATTTAGCTAGTTTACCCCTATAAGAAACCTGGGCTCCGGAAACTATTGAAATAATTTGGATTTTTTAAATCTAAGGGCGGTTCTCTGTTATGCCGTTTCCCCTTGAGTTGCCCCCCAAATCATCGAACCAAACCAGGATGCCACGTTTTAATGCGGCGTTGAGGAGCAAACCATGAGTTATTTTGTATTTGGAAGTTTTGATTCCCCCAACAACGAAAGCTTATTCGATAAAATAAAAAAGTATGGACAAAACAAAGGCGTTTATTTTTGGTTCAATAGCGAAATCACCTTTTATCCCGAAATATTTAAAATGTGCAAGGAGCAAGCCTCACAAAAACAAGTCACGTTTGCTCTCACTTCATCGAAGCAACCCTCCAACAGCAGTGATTTATTGTTTCCCTACGACAAATTCACGAATCAAGAGCTTTTTTCAAATGGAAGCCGCCTCTTTTTTAATCGCTGCTGCGAAAGCAATATCCGTCCTCTTTTTGATTGTCTGAAAAAGTTATTGGCCTTATTCAAGCTGAAAAATCTTGAAATTTTCACGGTCGAAGGGTACGACACGGGCTTTATAAAGAAAAAATGCACTTTGGAAGAAATGGAGCTGGATTTGCTCACACAAATCAAAACAACCTCTATTATTGAATCATGTATTTATTCTATAGAAAACAATTTTATTTAATAGATCGAGCTCATAAGTTTCTGTATCCTTCTCAGTAAGATGAAAACAAAAATCTCCTTAGCCAATAAAAAAGGAGTTCAAGAATATGCACGATAATATAATAACCTCATATCAAGTCGATCTTGCAGAAAAGACATTAATTTTGCATTCATATAACCCATATAACAATCAAACAGAAAGCTTCCTCGCCTCTGGCGTTCTTACTCACTCTTTTGAAAATATTTTGCCAAATAGTATTATTCTCTGCGTTGAAGATCTGGCAATTGAAGCTTTTATAAAGGACAATAGAGAAGAATTGGAAGCCAAAAAGCAATATTGTTGGCCAATATATTTTGAAGACATCCAAAGTCTTCAGCTGTTCCTCATCAGAAACTCTTATCGATATATTCGGATTAGTTCTTCCTATGGGTTATGTGGTTGGATCCTAGCTAAAAATTTCAAAAACAGCCCATTATGACTCGGCGGTCTTATAAACATTGTCATATGCAAAATGCAGAAAGAGGCCCTTATGCAGCTCCAAAATATTTTCATGATAATGTTTAAAATCTTGGATGATCTATATTGTAACTATAACCAAAAGGAAGATTACAAATTCTTCTTTAAAGAGGTAATCCATTATGGATTCAAATGATCCATCTTTAAAGATGATGGAAATCACACCATATCTGCTAATCCGTAATTTTCTAGTTTCCGAAGTTATGCTCGCTTTTATTTATATTTTACTTCGTTATCCACTTTTTCGCATTTTAATCTTAGCTGCTTCAGCAATACAAATCATCGTTTATTTACTGCTTTTCATAAAAATTTTCAAACGTACTCTTGGGGACAAAGATCGTACTCTTTATATGATAATTTCCAACTGTACTTTAGCTTTTATCTTTAGCTTTTCCCTTTTATATAGTCTATTACGTACTTTTTCGTTCGTTTTTTCAATGATATTTATTATTTCTTCTTACTTAGCAACATTAACGCTTTCCTTCATCCTCGCACGTAAAATAATCTCCTCAAATAATTTAGTATTCGCCACTCGAAGGGCGATTCGCCATTTAGCGCTGTTAGCCGGGGCGGAAATCGTTTTTCTTCTAATGGTCACTTTTGGTCTTTCTATAAAATTTGATTTTTTATTATTCATATTGAGGACATCCTCTCTTTTTGTATATACTTTCACGTTCTATTCCGCTGTCTATATTGTAGTCTATTGCCTTGCCTCGCGACCATCATCCTAAACTTTGCACATCCATGTACATATCCAGCCAAACAAGGATGCCGCTTTCCCATGCGGCATCCTTGTTTTTATATTTTTCTTCAAATGCCCCTTCTTGTGGTGCCCAAGTCCGCTGCGGTCTGCTAATTTGAGCGTATCCTCCGCGATAACACAAAAAAACTCACCCGTTCGGGCAAAACTATGGTAAAATATAAACACACACCAGTCCCCAGCATCCCTTACAGTGCGGCACGCAAGCCCTTGGCGAGGGGCTTTATAAACCACTACTTTATAATACAAGGAGAAAATATGGAGTGGACCTTCAATGTGACGCTGAGCGTATTAAAATGTCACTTTAAATTATTGACCCGCTGCAAGGCCTCCCCCCTGTACCGTCAGACCTGCATCATGCGTGTCTGCATGCTGTTTGCAACAGCTTTCAGCGTGGCGCTCGCCTGGATGGCAGCCACGCGCGGCGGCATGCCCTCCTATATGTTGGTACCTTTTTTGGTAATTCTCGCCGCATCATTTGGGGTAGGCTTGTGGGTGGTTTCTCCCATCGTGGTGGCCAGTCAGCAAATTTCTATTCTGCGTCTGTCCGGACAAATTCCAAGAATGCTGGGTCAACAGCGGGTTTCGATACTGGACGGAAGCTACTACAGCATTAAAACGCTGCAAGGCGGCGGAAACCTCCAGATGCATAAGCAAGCGTGCGAAGTGAAAGCGATCACGGCGGACGCCACCGGCGTTGCGCTTTATTTCACCGACAATACAACCGATTTTTTGCCTCGTGAGGCTTTGCAGCCAGGGCAGACTCCCCAGGGCTGCAAGGGCATGCTCCAGGAATTACTAAAGGCAAAGCAGCCTGTGGAGGAATTCTCTGCCGCAGGGGCAGGCAGCCAGCCGCAAAGCCGTATGCTCTGGGCAAAAAACAACTCTTTAATCCTTGAGTACGAAATTTCCAAAGAAGAATTGGAGCCTCTGCTCACCGAATGCTTTCGCAGCCTGTATCGCAGCAGCGCCTACTGGCGAAACCAGGCGGCCGCCGGTGTGTTGCTGGGGGTCTTGCTGGTTGCCGGCTTTCTTTTTCACATGTGGCTTTTGCTGCTGTGTGCCATTGTATTTATCCCGTGCTTGTTCCTTCAACTATTGCTTCTTCCTTACAACATACATAAGCAGCTCCAACGGGGGGATTTCGACAAATTCGCAGGGAAGCAGGGCATCTGTGTTGGCGAAAACGGCCTGACGGTCGCCACTTCAACAACAAGCAATACCATTGAATATTCGCATGTGGAGAGGGTTTGCGAAACAGAACACGCATTGTATCTGCAGCTGGAAAAGCCTTTGTCGGTTATCCCCATCCCCAAATTCGCTTTTCAGAACCTTGAAGAACGGAGCGTATTCACAAATGCGGTTCAAAGCCGGATTTTAAACCGCCATACATTTTAGTCCCTATCGAACAATTGTTTCGCCGCGGTGCTCCCGGCATGATCGATGCTGCCGAACACAAGCGTGCCCCCCTCCCCCTACTCACAGAAAGCCGCCCCCGCTGAAAACCAACGGCCGCCGCCCCAAAGTTTTGGGGCGGCGGCCGTTTTTATATGTTTACTGTTCCTCCGGGTGGTTCTTGCGCCAGGCCAAAAAAGCGTCCAGTATCACCGCGGCGCTCACCGCATCCAGCTTGTCCTTGCGCTTTTTGCCAAAGGTGCCCGCCTCGGTAAGCTGGGCCGCCGCCGTAACGGTGGTGCGCCGCTCGTCCCAAAAGCGGATGGGCACGCCCGCGCCCAGTTCCACCAGCCCCGCCAGCTTGCGGGTCTTTTCCGCGCGGGCGCCCTCGGTGCCGTCCATGTTCCGGGGCAGGCCGATCACGATCATTCCCACATCAAACTCACGGCTGGCGTAAATGATTTTTTCGGCCACCTTGGCCATGCTTTTTTCCTCGATCTGCCCCACCGGGCTCGCCAAAAATTCCGTGCGGTCGCACACCGCAAGGCCCGTGCGGGCGTCGCCGTAGTCCACTGCCATGATCTTCATACCGGTTGCTCCTTTTTATCCCTCATAGGTGTACTGCGGGCCTGTGCACGCGGCGGCTGCCGGTTTACCTTTTGGGCAACCCTTTCACTCCACCGGCTTCATGGTCGGGAACAGCAGCACGTCCCGGATGGAGGCCGAATCGGTGAGCAGCATAATGAGCCGGTCCACACCGAAGCCCAGGCCGCCCGTGGGGGGCAGGCCATATTCCAGCGCGTTTACATAGTCGTAATCCACCTGGCAGGTATCGGCGGGGTTTGCGGCCTTGCGGGCCGCCACCTGGCGCTCGAACCGCCCCTTCTGGTCAATGGGGTCGTTCAGCTCGCTGAAGGCGTTGCCGAACTCGGTGGCGTTGATGAAATACTCAAACCGCTCGGTAAAGGCCGGGTCGTCCGCCTTGCGCTTGGCAAGGGGGCTGTTCTCCACCGGGTAGTCGTAGATAAAGGTGGGCTGGATCAGATGCTCTTCCACATAGGCGTCGAAGAACTCCACCAACACCGCGCCCTTGGTGGCGCTCTCCGGCACCTCCACATGGTGCGCCTTTGCGTCGGCGCGGGCGGCCTCGTCGCTCTCCCAGGCGTAGTAGTCCACGCCCGCATACTGCTTTACCGCCTCGGCCATGGTCAGCCGCTCCCAGTGCCCCAGGTCGATCTGCTTGCCCTGGTAGGGGATCACCAGGCTGCCGCACACCGTTTGCGCCAAATGCTTATACAGATCTTCCACCAGGTCCATAATGCCCTTGTAATCGGTATAGGCTTGGTACAGCTCGATGCTGGTGAACTCGGGGTTGTGGCGGGTGTCCATGCCCTCGTTGCGGAAAATGCGCCCCACCTCGTATACCCGGTCAAAGCCGCCCACGATCAGCCGCTTCAGGGCGAGCTCGGTTTCCACCCGCAGGTACATATCAATGTCCAGGGTGTTGTGGTGGGTCACAAAGGGCCGGGCCGCCGCACCGATCTCCAGCGGCAAAAGGATCGGGGTGTCCACCTCCAAAAAGCCCTTGCCGTCCAGGTAGGCGCGGATCTCCCGCAAAATCCGGCTGCGCCGCACAAAGGTGTCCTTCACCTCGGGGTTCACGATCAGGTCCACATACCGCTGGCGGTAGCGCATCTCCTGATCTTTCAGGCCATGAAACTTTTCCGGCAGGGGCAAAAGGCTCTTGGCCAGCAGCAGCACCTCAGTGCAGCGCACGCTGATCTCGCCCATTTTGGTGCGGAACACCTCGCCCTTCACGCCGATCACGTCGCCGATGTCGCACTTTTTAAAGGCGGCGTACTCCTCTTCGCCCACCACGTCCCGGCGCACATACAGCTGGATGTCGCCCGAGTGGTCGCGCAGGTCGGCAAAGCTGGCCTTGCCCATCACCCGCTTGCTCATCATGCGGCCCGCCAGGCACACGGTTTTGCCGGTTTCCTGCTCCGGCTCCAGATGCGCAAATTCCGCCTTGATGTCGGCCGCGTAGGAATCCTGGGGATATTTTGTGCGCTGGAAGGGGTCGCACCCCGCTTCCTGCAAATTTTTGAGCTTGTCGCGGCGCACGGCCACCAGCTCGTTATAGGCCTTTTCGGTGAGCTCCTCAGCCACTTCGGCCGCCTTGTTCTTCACTTCATTTGGCTCCATCGTTTTATCCTCCCGCACGCCCGCCGGGGCGCCGATTTTCTATTCCAGCCGCCGGGGCGGCTTACGCCTTGCTATTATAGCACAAAAACAGGTGCCATGGCACCTGTTTTTGCATGAAAACTTCGTATTTGCGCCGTTTTACAGCGTTTTTACAGCGCCGCGCGGCCGATCTCCAGGATTTTGTACTGAACGGTCCCTGTCTCTTATACACATTCTCCGAGCCCACGAGACTCGACGTCATCTCGTATGC
>OWIO01001690.1_pt1 | contig 16237 bp, 7 predicted proteins | sample 1733011 | NCBI WGS metagenome assembly OWIO01 (sample SAMN05065779, study PRJEB22554) | human gut metagenome | biome: ENVO:2100002; feature: ENVO:00000062; material: ENVO:00002003 | host: Homo sapiens | place: USA | reverse complement strand
TTATAATAAACTTGGGGGACGTTTATAATAAACGATGAAAGAATTTATTAATAAACGATTGGAAGTTACTGCATAATCGGTCAATATCTTTCGTATAGATATGGGTGCTGACCTTGAAAAGTTCTTTGTCCTTTAAATAAGCAAATGAATTATTACAACAATTACTCTTTTCTTTTTTTATGTCATAGGACTGAAAACCTTACTGTACCATTACGAATGAATCGACAAGGAAACAATGCATGACTTTACTACTGACTCAAAAGAAAAGCAGACTATCAATGGCGGGAATCTTCCCGCCGACTGATAGTCCGCTCTTTTTATAGTATATACCTACTTGACTCTATATCAATTGGATTCTCCCATGATAGTAGTGGCAGATGATCCCCAAGTAAAATTGCTCTTCAATGCCGAATTAGACTTCAAGTAAGGTTGCTGAACCTTCGGTCCCTTCGTCCATTCTTCCGATTCGGATGTCAATGTATTCAACAGATCTTGGAAGTGCATGGAAACTACGTGTTTCGGGTCCGGATTCTTGTAATATTCCAGATATTCCATCGGTACATATACCGTGCTCGGCCATGTCTTAAAGACAGTACACCAGGTTGTCGGTTGGGTAGCACCTTCGTCGGCATCACTACGGGCAACTTCCTTGCACTGGAACGGTAATGACTTTAAGTGCAAAGTCTTCAAAGTCGTTACGTTATCAAAAACATATCCGTAAACATAGGTCATGGTACTAGGGAACCAAGCTTCATTTATCACTGAGTTACCGAATGCGTGACGACCGATATAAGTCGGACCTTCGTTCACAACTACCGTTCTCAGTTTGGTGCAGCGGCGACAAGCTTCTCTCGGTACATATTGCAATCCTGTCGGGAATGAAATACTCTCCAAAAGGTTACAATCAATAAATACACCATTCTTCAGCGTTTCATTCTCCACTTCCGTCATATCCAGAGTTTTCAGGTTGTAGCCCTTACCCGCTGTCATCATGTTCTTCAATAAGTTCAAATCGGTATCGTTGAGTCTGCCCTTCAACTCTAGACTAGTGATGGATTCCCAATCTTTATAGATTTCGTCATCAATAAGACTCTGCAATACATTCGTCAAACCTCCCGGAGCCGGAATTTCAATCTGAGTGGCCGCAGCCTGACGGATAACCATATAGTCTTTCTTGTTTTCATACCCCTTGCGATAAATGTAGACAGTAGCCTGACGTTCTCTCAGTACCTTATTCACATCGTATGTGAAGATGACACGTTCGGGCATCGAGTTGTTTGCCATGTGCAGCCAACCATTCTCTGCCGTATAACCGCTTTCTTCCGGATATACGATATCCACCAAAATCTCGTTCTTCGGATCGGTCAACGTAGACTGTACGCTATACTTCACGGTAGCGGCACTGCCCAGCTTATCCAAACTTGTTCTGAAATCGCTCTTGTTGGTAATAACCAGTTCCACATCGCTTGCCTGAGCCTGAGTCACGGTAAACTCTTCTCTCACCTTCTTGTCGGCAGCGGCACAAAGCGCGATCGTTGCCGTACGTTCGCCACCGGTATTTTCTTTCACGGAAACGAGGAAGGTAGAATCGCCCTTGGCGTCTATAGCAGGCTTAAACGAAATCCAATCCTGATCGTTCTTATCAATATCAATCGTCAAATCCCTTGGTCCGTTGGTATTGGTTGCCTTATATTTCAACAGAATCGAATCTTCTTTCGATGCCAGGTTAGTGAACATTTCCTTGTTATCGACCGTAATGACAGGTTTGGGCAGACCGGTCTGGAAGATATTCATCGTAGCCTTTACATTATCATTATCTTTCGAAGAGATTTCAATGGTACCTCTACGAATATCAAACTTCTGATTCGGCAACACCTTAAAATACAGTGTATGGTTCTCCATCGCACGTGTCTCCGGTTCACCTGCGGGGCGTTCGTCCGTCGGCATGATCCAGCCCGTGTCACCGGAATAGAGGAAACTGGTTTTATACTCTCCTGTGTTAATTCCAAACTCTACGGAAATGATATGCTCACCGGCATCCAGGTTTTCGTAGGCCTTCGGGTCGGTGATTACCACCGCATCCTTCTGTGCCTGATAGATAACGAAATCAAACTTAAAGCCACCGGACACGAGAGAAAAATTAGCACGGCGTGCATCCGGTTCCACATTTTCGGCTGCAGCTACCCATACTTTGTTGCCTTCACCGGCCGTTCCTTCGCGTTCAAACAGCACTACCCAGCTATTATCCACACCTTCCGAATCATCCAGTACGATATGCCAATCCTGATTGGCATTGAATGTCAACACTTGAGCGGAATTTCCCGCAGAAGAAAAACTGAAGGTGGACGCTTCGTTCACGATCTCCAATTTAGGCTCTAGCGGCATCACCACTTCCGGACCGGTTTCATCGTCACCACATGCAGTCAGTAACGATGCCACCAAACATCCGGTCAAGCCGATATATTTCCAATTGATAAAATTTATCGCTTTCATGCTTATTTCACTTTAAATTCTTCTTTTACAATATTAAGGTATTTCATACCGTATCCATTCCCGTAATTCGGGTCAGTCGGTTCGATAGCCTGATCCACATTCCAACGGTTAAAAGAATCGATGATGACCATCGGACGCTTTCCCAAGTTCATCTTGGCAACATTACACATCTTACGGAACATATCTTCATCCTTAAATACCACCGGGAAGTTATAGAACTGAGTTCCATCACCATCTATCCACTGATTGAACGAAGGTGAAACGCTAGGTACGAAGTCTACTCCGTAATTAGCCCACTCATATTCGCGGTTGTACTTAAAGTTCTGGTCGATGCACTGCGGATAGCAGGTAGGACGGAACCAGTCGGTCTGATTGTACATATTATCCATGTACACAGCATCCACTTTTCCGCTCAGGAAGAAGTTATGCCAGCGTGCGGGAGGCGTCCAGCGTTCCTGACGTGCTAAGATATAGATCTCAAGCCCATTGCCATTGCCGTCTTTTACATTTTCACGTACTCTTTCACGGATCGTATTATAAAGTTTCTCAGAATCGCGTGCATACAACTTATCAGCATTCCAGACTACAATCATCGGTTTGCCGTCTACAGTATAGTAAAGATCGTTGTTCGTACAGAAACGGCTTGTCAGGTTGACAAAAAAGCTATAAAGTTGCTCACAACGTGCAGAGACACCATTTTCATCGGCATCATCTTCTATCATGGCGGTATTATTCAGTCCGCTTGCAAAATTATTCATATCCATAGAAACCGCATAACGCAAACCTCCCCACTCAATACCTTCCGAGTTGGGATTCAGTCCCGCCATATAGTTCACGAAATTCACGTTACCTTCGTTCAGCAAATCTCCCTTACTGGTATCCAGACCGATGTTCGGCAAGATAAGGAAATTGATACCGGCATTATTTGCCCAGGTAAGGTGCTGCTGAATCAAGTCAGCAGTTTCGGCTTTATTGATATCCATCGAATAACGTCCCAGCACCGGACGCACATTCGGACAAAGCTGTGGATACTGTCCGCCTTGATTATATTCACCAATCAACCGCGCATACTTCTTTTCATCCACACCCGTACTACCCAAGTTCCAATAAATGGCTCCTACCGGAATATCGCTGCTCGGTCTGATTTGCGGAATCTCATAGTTCAAGAAATGATCATCGATGGAAGGACCGTCATCTGTCGGTGAACAGGCCGATCCGGCTACCAGTCCCAACGTCAGGCATATTGCAAGACCTGTCTTATTAAAAATCTTATACTTTTTCATTTTTCAGTCATTACTTAATTACTACTTTTCTACCTTATAAACTAAAAGTGTAGCTTCTATCAAGAAGTTATAAGCCTTGTCCAAAGCCTCTTCGGCATCCTTGATACCGGTCAGCTCACGGGCATTCTTCAAGAACTCTTCATAAGTCTGTCCATACTTCTTGGCTTGGAAATCCATGTTGAACTGTACATAATCAATATTCTCCCAGCTGGCTATCATCTCTTCCTGATTAGGTACAGGTTTTGCGAACTGAAGCATCGTGAAGATATTGTCTCCCCAACGGGCGGCATTAGGCTTCGGACTATTCTTCTGTAACAAATCGATAGCTCTGTAATAAGCCTCTGCATTTGTCTGACGTTCCGCATCCGGGAAGTAAAGGCGTTCGGGCCAGCCGTAGTACATATTTCCGCCTTCTTCATAAGCCTGAGAGCCGTTCAGGAACAGAGGCGGAAGGTTCAATGCACGTGTGCGGCGTTCCATACGCCAGGCAGACATTCCATCCAGGAAGTCGGCAAACCAGCGTTGTTTGTAGATTTGTTCCAGCTGTCCTTCTTTACCGTCTGCTCCGTTGATGCCGGCAGTCATCAGTTTACGGGTATCATAGAATCCTTTATGACTGGTTCCCCAGGCGATTCCTTCCTGAGCCATATAGGCAGCAGAAGAAGCAGACAAGCCGTTCTCTTCGAACGAAGCACGGATGCCTTCTTCATAATAGGTCTGTGCATCCTTGGATCCCAAGTCGAACTTCACTTTCGCCTCAGCGCAAAGGAAACAAGCATCTGCCCAGCGCAGTAAAGGCATCGTAGCGTCCATTGCATAATATCTCGGGTTGATGTAGCATCTGTTGTCTTCATTCATTGACAACGGATCAGGGATTTCTCTTGTACCGTTCGGGTCGGTCGGGTCGATCGGTCTTCTCCAGCCGAACGGTGTACGGGCACCCGGATTGTCCGGTGTAGGAACGTATGGAATGGAGTAACGTACACGCAATGAATCACGCACTTCATATCCATCTATCATCCATTGCAGATGTTCCTGCTGATCGCTGGCAGAACAACCGCTCACATCACAGTCGTGTGAACGAGTCAGCACATCCGTCATACGATAAGGCTGGCGTTCCGGCCAATAAACGTTGGAGCCGTCGAAGTAAGTCTCCATACGCGGATCGTTGTATGAGAACAGATAAATGGCGAAATATTCGTTCATGGAAGGGATCAGTCCCCAGTTTGCTTTCGTCTGAATTTCTTCTTTATACAAACGAGTGTAATACCAGGAACAGTCTTTGTCGATCACCGTTCCATATTTGGGAGCAAACGCATCGTCCAGAGAACTGAACAGCCATTCTTCATGTCCCATAGATTTCGCAGCATATTCGCGTGCTTTCTCTTCGCTGATGTTCTGGATATTCATGGCTATCTCCAGGCGTAATGTATTAGCCAGTTTACGCCATTTCTGCACATCTCCGTTATAAACAGGGTCTTTCAGAATCTTATCAGTGGATGATTCGTCGAACTCATCGACTGCCTGATCCAGCCAACCCAAAATGGAATAGTAAGCATCGGCTTCCGAATCATAATCAAAGATACGCTTGTCCGTTCCTCCGTCCATACCGGCATGGCTTAGTCCGACCGGACCATAGAGTGACAGTAACTGGTAGTAAGTGAATGCTTTCCATGTCTTTACAACAGCCAGACTGTTAGGCAAAGAGCCATCATCGTATGCTTTTGCCAGCTCTTCCAGGTCGCGCAGAATCTCTACATAAAACTTACGGTAGAATCCGTCTCCCCTTTCGTTCCACGGTGTCTGGAAAGCGACGTTAGTAATGTAACGTGAATAACTCCACATACGGTTATTATTCAATTCACTGATCGCATTCATTGTTTTGTAAACCGTACCGGGGAAAATACTCTGCAGATTTACCTCATACAATTTGTTCGGGTCCGAGTTGGTGGTTTCGAAACCGTCCGTACACCCCACGGCAGTCGATGCCAGCAGGAGTAACGGTAATATTTTGTTTTTCAATTTCATGCTTTACGAATTTAAAAAGAAACTTTAATATCAAATCCATAGGTTGCGGAAGGCAGGTTGAAACCACGTTCGAAACCTTGTGCATTTCCTGTTGTACTCGTTGCCTGCGGATCCAGCCCGTGCGGTGTATTGGCAAACAGGGTAGCAATATTTCGTCCGACAGCCGCCACACGGAATGTCTGGAACGGAGTCTTTCTCAGCCATTTTTTCGGTAAATCGTAGCTGACAGTGATTTCACGCAACTTCACATAAGAAGCATCGTAGATGAAACGGGAAATATCACGAGAGGTATAGTGCATCCAATAGCGTTCGGGGGTACAATAACCCAATACTTGTTGTCCAGCCAGCCCTTCTACGTCTTCGTCATAACGGCAGTTAGGAAGAACTACCCCTTTAGGACGTCCCCAGTCTGGATAAATCTGTCCGTTTGCAGTCGGTGTGTTGGCGTTCTGAGGACGCATGAAGCCATATCGTTCTTCGTCCGACTCACCCAAAATCTTTCTGGAGAAGAAATCCGCGTCACGACCTTCCAATGATTTGACGGATTGTCCGTCTACAGAACTCTGGATGGATGTCTGAGAGAAGAACTTACCACCCTTCTGGAAGTCGAACATAACAGAGAAGGAGAAATTACCCAAACGGAACACGTTGTTCCAGCCACCTCGCCAGTCAGCCTGTACACAGCCTAAATATTCATAGTCCTGTCCTTCTTTCGGCGACCCGTCGAGCTGACAAAGGATGTATCCTTCGGCATCGCGTTTAAATGTCTTCGCATAGATAGCACCGTAGGGCTTGCCTACTTCCGCATAAGACTTCACGTTGTACACACCGCTACCAATCTGTATCTTGTCGATACCTTCGGGCAATGATTCTACCATGGAATTGTTCTTTGACCAGTTGAAAATGGTTTTCCACTCGAAGTTCTTCACTTTCACCGGCACACCGCTCACGGAGATTTCCCAACCCTTGTTGGAGATTTTACCGGAGTTGATGATTACACGCTGGTAATTGGATAAATAAGAAAGTTCCGACTCGACAATCTGATCACGAGTGTATTTGTCATAGTAAGTAACATCTGCTGTCAGGCGTCCGTCCAGCAAACGGACTTCCGCACCGATTTCTTTTGAGATGGTTGTTTCCGGTTTCAAGTTCGGATTCTTACGTACGGCGTCGCCCTGGAACCATGCCATGTCATTACGGAACAGACCTCCGTAGCTGTAACTGTTAATCAAACGGTCGAAACCGGCATCGTTACCCACGCGGGCAATAGAACCACGCAACTTGGCGAATGAGAATGTCTTGCTCTTCAGTTTGGGGAAGATTTCCGTCAACACGGCACTGGCACTACCGGAGGCATAGAAGTAAGAATTGTTAGCTTTCGGCAAAGAACTTGACCAGTCATTACGGAAAGTTCCGTCTAAAAACAAACCATGATATCCCAAAGACAACATACCGAATACGGACTGCTTCTCTTTCGCGTTCACACTTTCCGTCCCACTCAATATTGAGGCATTGTTGGACAATGACTTCACATCCGGAGCTGCCAATTGAGAAACCTGATTCCAGAGTTTATACCAGTCATTCTTTTGCATGGAAGTACCCAAGTTAGCACTGAGGCTGACCTTCTTGATATTGCGGTTATAAGAAATAACTCCTTCATAGTTGTAGTTGTTGGAGGCCTCACGGAAAGTTTCGTACTGTCCATCGATATCCCACATGGTATAATAATTATCGAACTTCCAACCGTTCTTGTTTGCCTTTTCCACACTGGCACGCAAACGGATATTCATTCCCTGAATCGGTTTGATATTAAGAGTCAGGTTACCACGGAAGTTATTACGGCCGTCACCATTGCTGATTTCGTTCAGCAGCCAGTAAGGATTGTAGAATCCGTTACCACGCGTGAAGGCTTCACCTGTCTCGCGCTTCCACGGCAGTAATTCCTCCATAACAACGTCACGCGGCATATTCATGATGGCACGCATCGGGTTACGGTTACTGTCACCTTTATAATCACGGTTATCGGCTGTTTCCAGCTGATAGTTAACGGAGATTTCACTGGACAGCCATTTAGCCAGATCCATATTCACACGCAGGTCAAATGTGTGACGCTTCATGTTATCGAAGTTCTTCAGCATTCCGTCGTAGTCGATACCCGTATAGTTGAAACGGATACCTGCTCCATTAAACACTTTATTGACCGAAACACTATGAGTCATGGCTACACCCATTTCGTACATATCCGTGATACCATCCTTATTAGGTACATAAGAACGTATCTGATTATTACGTCCCACCAGGTCAAAGCCTAACATCGGCAACCCCCATGAGCGTTGATTCGGATTTGCCCAGTTAAATACAAAAATACCATAAGGCAGGCTGGGGTCATAAGCATAACCGTTCTTTGAGTTGGAACCATAATAGTTGAATCCGTCACCCACACCGACAGCCGGAAGGCTGGCCGAACCATAAACATTCTGATAGGCAGGAAATTCACGCAAGAAAGTAAACTGCATATTGTAGCCATAAGAAACACCGAGTCCGGATTTCTTTGTAGCCTTACGGGTAGTGATCAGAATAACGCCATTGGCAGCATCAGATCCATACAAGGCAGCCGCATTGGCACCTTTCAAAACTTCGATTGATTCAATATCGTCCGGGCTGATAGCTGAAGCAGGATTACCGTAGTCCAGGTCTCCATCTTCTCCCATCGGGTTCATAATGGGCACACCGTCAATTACGTACAACGGCTGGTTATTTCCGGTCAAGGAGTTGTTACCACGAATTTCTACACGGGTAGAAGACAACGGACCGCCATTCGAGATAAAATTAACGCCCGAAACTTTACCGCTCAGGCTATTCAATAAGTTCGGGTCACGTGTATCCAGCAAAGATTCCGTGTCAATGGACTGACGGGCATATCCCAACGATTTGGATTCACGGCTGATACCCAATGCCGTAACCACGACATCGTTCAGTTCTTTGACATCCTCACTTAGAACGATGCGCAGCAGATCATTGTTTTTCAAGGTAGCCAGTCTGATAGTCTTTACAGCATAACCTATGAATCTTACATTCAGAATAGCATCTTTCGGCACATTGTTCAAGGTAAATTGTCCCTCCATATTTGTCGCAGTAGCTAAGTTTTGGTTTCCAACCACCGTAATATTAGCACCTGGAAGCGGATCACCAAACTCGTCAACAACGACTCCAGTGACCTTTCGGTTTTGCGCCGAAAGTGAAAGTGCGAAGAACGTGAGCAATACCATCAGGCACGTCCCTATCCTCCAGCTTCTTTTCAGATAAAGTTTCTCCATATTAGCTTAAGTTTATAATTAATAAATTTGTTCTTTTCATTTTTCTACAGTGATGGTGAAGTAGTTCAAATCAGGTTTACCCGCCACAATGTTCAGCACGGTACGGCGCCAGCCGTTCACATCGCTCTTCATGGTGAAAGCGTCGACAGTAACCCATTCGCCTCCGGTAGCAGGAAGTTCTACGACAGGACCTTGTCTTCTTTTCGTGCCTTCGCCAAAATCAAAACGGATTTTAGCATCTTCTTTGGCAGCATAACATACCTTGACTGTAATATCTCCGGCAGCATAAGGCAGTTCTTTCCATTCCATCCACTCACCCGCCTCTGTGCTGGTGACGTACCATTCGGTGTTCTTATCCGGAGCCACACCGGCTATTTTGGCAACATCCAGACTTCCGGTACGGTATTGATTACCGCTATTCTTAGCAGATACATCGAAGAAGTAATCGCAGGCCTCCATTTCTACACGGAATGATTCGGCCCATGCCCGGCTGCTACTGTATTTACGGAGAATGTTCAGACGCTGATTGGGGAAGTCATAGTAAATGTTGTCGGTACTTCTCCAATAAGCAGCATTCTCGGCCATATCGGTAAAACCTTCCAGGAAGACCAGATCAGCACTCTTCGCAACCATATCGTCCAAAGCATCCGTCAAACGTTTGCCGTGATCTGCATCAAAAAACATACGGGTACCCGATTTATCATTGGTATAGAAAGCCGGAACAGCCACACCTACAGTTTTTCCATTGAAGGTACGTACCGTCCAGGAACTACGGGTGGGAGCCTGCTCAGCAGCAATAAACCAATCGTTCAGTGATTCTACGACTGATTCGTCCACCTCTTTATCACGGTCCTGAAAGGCTCTGTCGGCACAAATAAAGAGATCTTCGCCATAAGCCGACTTGAAGTCAGCATGAATCTTGTTCAGAATAGTCTTTAATTTGCCCTTACAGTCTATTTTCTTATTGCCCAATGCAGCATAGTCTACATTAAGGAAACCATTGATGCTCCACAAAAACAGGACAGGTTTGCCGTCTATGCGAAGAAGATACTTGTTATTGGCTTTATTCTCGCCATAAAAGTTATCGAAGGCCAGTTTTATATTGTAGTCCCATATATACTTATATATATCGTCCAAATTGTCCAGCGGATACATCACCTCTTCATCGGTCAGTCCCTTGTTTTGCTGAGTTTCCGCACTAATGAATGTAGCATAGGTCTGATACAAGTCAAAATTGCGGGCAGCCGCCCAGGAAGCCGGACAGTCATCGAAGATGGCAATCTTCAGATTTTCTTCATTCCGACGCTGCAAGGCAGCAACGAAGTCTTTGATACGGGTAGGATCGCCATGATCTCTGTCATAAGCAGGATCAGTGTCCGCCTTCGGCAAGCGTCCGCGACAATTGGGAGCCACATAATCCAAACCACTATACACCATCTCTTCCACCAAGTTATCCCACCACTCTGTTTCCGTAGCACCAAAAGACTTCACTTCGAAAAGCGGCTTATTATAAAAGGTAGTAGAACTTGTCCCGCCACTGGCAGCATCTTCTCCATTGCGGAGATTCTTCTGATAGCTGAACAGCGCCCCCATTAAAAAACTATGTTCGGGAATATTACTCTCTACCGCAGGAGCAGGAAGTATGAACGTCCCTTCTGTCGGTATAACCGGGTCCGGATTAGTATCAGGAACAATAGTATTGTCCTCATCAGAACAGCTAACAATCATGGAAGCTAATACAAGCCCCATCGTGATTTTCAAATAATTTTTCACGGTCTCTTTTTTATATTATACATTTGTTATTTGTTACACCTCGAAAACACCCTTTTTATCTATTATTTAAGAAAGCGTCGACTGAACAAACTTAATATTTAAGGTTATTTTTGAGTTCTGATGCAAAGTAACAAGAGCCTGCTTAAGATTTTTTATAAAATACGATTAAACTCTGATTAATTTCTAATTAATTTTAAAACTAATACTATCTTCTTATAATTTTTCGCAATCTTAGGTATTAATTTCAGGAAAAGGGGGAAGTTTTATATCCTGTAGTATGCTGTCCACACCCTATTTCTTTATCTAAATGAGTATTCACTTCCTGCAAAAAGAAGAATATTTCAAGTAGAAAGGCTAAAAAGGTAAATAAGGCAAATACTATACAAACATAACACAAATTAGGAGATATCCAATTAGTGACTTATCCGATTATATAAGATGTGGATTTTTAGTATTACAATGGCGTTATTCCTGATAGATTTTCAAAGCGCTCCCCATGATATAAGCTTTAATTCCCTATTTCGTAGTTGTATGATTCCCTATTTCTCATATAATATAAGTTTCCTATATAATAAGGTATAACAGGAATATTTATAACTACTGCTAACTTTTATCCCCTCTTCAGCATACTTATTTGCATAAATTCCACATTTAAGGGATATTTAATAATCAATTAAGCGAAAATTAAGCTCTCACTTAACTACCTATCTCTATATTTGCCACATCATTTTTCGTGATCAACCCGTGAATAACAGTCTTTGCCAAATCATAAACTTAAATACAATGAACTTTAAAACTACAAAATCATATCATGAAACAAATTAGCAAAGTATTTTTAGCTTGCGCCTGTAGCCTGTCCGGTCTGACAACGCAAGCCCAAGATCAAACCGTATGGAGCAATGATTTCTCCAATGCCTCCCAACCACTGAATACTGTGGGACGTGGTGTCTGTCGGGTGAACGACGGAGTATTTCATTCGCGCAGTGCTTATGCCCTCTTCGGCAATCCTGAGTGGAAAGATTATACCCTGTCCTTCAAGGCACGTGCCCCGAAAGACGCCGAACAGGTACAGATATGGGCAGGCTTCCGTACACATAACCGCTTTGACCGTTATGTGGTAGGTATCAAAGGCGGGTTGCAAGATGATCTCTACCTGATGCGTACCGGATATATGGGTACAGACGAATTTATGGGAGTCCGTCCGCTGGGCTTTCACCCCGTGCCGGGAGAGTGGTACAAAGTGAAAGTGGAAGTATGCGGTAACCGTATCCGGGTTTTTGTAAACGACGAAAAACTTCCTCACATTGATTTGGAGGATAAAAACAGCAACCTGGCTCCTACCGGTGAAGTAGCACTGGGAGGCGGATGGATAGATACGGAATTTGATGACCTCACTGTCACCCCATTGGCAGAAGACGCTCTCAAAGATGTCAAGGTTCAGGAGTATCGTATGGCACTCACCACACAGGAAAAGGAAAAGATACGCCGCGAAGAGCGGGCGCAATATACCTCCGTCAAACTGGATAAACTGACTGCCGACCGAACCGAACTATCGCTGGACGGAAACTGGCTGTTCATGCCCGACTACCAACTGAACGATAAGACGAAGGCCATCTCCATGCAGACTAATGACAACGACTGGCATATAATGCCTGTTCCCGCTTTCTGGAACCCTATCCGTATCTGGCTGCATGGAGAAACCATGCCATCGCCCACCGGTCCGCAACATAAAGGGGTATCGGATACTTACTACCAACAAGAAACCGACCGATGCGAGAACTATACGTTCAACTACCGGAAAACCGGTGCTGCCTGGTATCGCCAATGGCTGGAACTGCCCGCCGACGTGAAGGGAAAACAGCTGACTCTTTCATTCGACGCCGTATCCAAAATGGCGGAAGTATATATTAATGGTGAATCGGCAGGTTCCAACATCGGTATGTTCGGTGATTTCCAAGTAGACGCCACCCGATTCCTGCGTCCGGGACGCAACCTGATCGCAGTAAAAGTGACACGTGACATCAACGGAAAAGCCGCACAAACCAGTGACGCCATGGAAAACTACTATTCGTCAGTACGCAAGGAAGTGGAGGATAACCAAAACGACCAACAGGCCAACAAAGCCGTATTGACAGACATCCCTCATGGATTCTATGGTGATAACCCTGCCGGTATATGGCAGCCCGTGAAACTCATTGTCAGCAACCCGCTGAAAGTAGAAGATATCTTTATCAAGCCGGCTCTGGACGGTGCATCAATAGATGTCACCATCAAAAATCATGCGCCCAAAAAGAAAAACTTCGATATCCGTGTAGATATTATAGACAAACAGACGGGGGAAACACTGTACGGTGCACCTGTACGTAGCAAACTCTCATTAGCGACAAGCGCACAAGAAACATTTACCTGTGATATCAAAGGACTGAAACCCAAACTTTGGGAACCTGCCACTCCTAATCTTTATGATTTTCGCGTGAGCCTGACGGAAGGAAAAAACAAAGTGACGGACTGCATCACCGTAACTTCGGGTTTCCGCACGTTTGAAAGCAAAGATGGATTCCTTTATCTGAACGGCCGCAAATATTGGCTGCGTGGAGGTAACCATATTCCTTTTGCGCTCTGTCCCAATGATTCGCTCCTTGCAGACAAGTTCATGAAACTGATGAAAGAAGGGAATGTACAGTCTACCCGGACACATACCACCCCCTGGAACGAACTTTGGGTGTCGGCAGCAGACCGCAACGGTATCGCTATCAGCTTTGAGGGCACTTGGTCGTGGCTCATGATACACTCCACCCCAATACCGGACAAAGGCGTGCTCGATCTTTGGAGCAGTGAATGGCTGCGCGTGATGAAAAAGTACAGAAATCATCCTTCCGTATTCTTCTGGACTGTGAACAATGAAATGAAGTTCTACGATCTGGATGCCGACACGGAACGTGCCAAACAAAAATTCCGCATCGTATCCGATGTAGTGAAAGATATGAGAAAGACTGACCCGACACGTCCTGTATGTTTCGACTCCAACTATCTTCACAACAAAGCCAGCAAACGCTTTGGTGATGACTTTCTGAAAACAGTTGATGACGGAGATATTGATGACAACCATGCCTACTATAATTGGTATGACTATTCGGTATTCCGCTTCTTCAACGGAGAATTCCAGAAACAATTCAAGAGTCCCGGACGCCCGTTGATCAGTCAGGAAATGAGTACGGGTTATCCGAATGCTGAAACCGGTCATCCGACCCGCTCTTATCAGCTGATCCATCAGAATCCCTATTCATTAATCGGATATGAAGCATATGACTGGGGGGATCCCGCCAGTTTCCTGAATACACAATCGTTCATCACGGGAGAGTTGGCCGAAACCCTCCGCCGTACCAACGAACAGGCTTCGGGTATCATGCACTTTGCCTATATGACTTGGTTCCGCCAATGCTATGATCACCGGAATATACAACCGTATCCCACTTATTACGCTATGCAACGTGCTATGCAACCCGTACTTGTCAGTGCGGAACTGTGGGGACGCAACCTTTATGCAGGTGAGAAGTTACATACACGTATCTATGTAGTGAATGACAATGAAGAAGGACGTGACTTGAAGCCTATGTCACTGGCATGGAGCATTGTAGACGAAACCAATAAGGTACTGGCTTCCGGCACGGAACAATTTCCGGCAGTGGAATATTATGGTCGTAAATACATCGAACCGAACATCCATATGCCTTCCAATTTACCGGCAGACAAGGTTAATGTAAAACTGAAACTCACACTCACCGAAAGCGGAGTCACTTTATCCCAGAATGAATACGGATTATTAGTGGCACGCAAGGAATGGAATATCAGTCAAGTAACTGCCAGCAAGAAGATTCTTTTACTGGATAAAGATCATATGAAAGCTACCCTTGACTTCCTGAACATCGCCTGCCAGACAGTACCGTCTATCAAGGAACTACTGAATGCCAAGCAAAAAGCTAATCTCTGCATTATATCGGGCTTGAAAGAATGTACCGATGAAGAAGCAAGATTACTGCGTGAATATCAGTCTAAAGGCGGTCGGATTCTCTTCCTGAACAGCAAAGAGGCAGCACAAAAAGTCTATCCCGAATATATCACCGGATGGATTATTCCCACTGAGGGAGACATCGTGGTGATGGAACGGAATGATGCCCCTGTATTCGATGGAATCGGTGCACTGGAATTACGCTATTTCAATAACAACAAGCGTGAAATTCCACTAGCTTGCACCGCTACATTGAAAGCTATCCGCCACGAGAATGTGAAGGAACTCGCCGCCCAAATGAAGATCCATGCTTATATCGATGGTGGTAAGCCGGAGGAACGTATCGCACGTATCGAATCTATGCGCGGACTGACACTGCTACAGATAGCCGACAATAAAGGAAAGTCTCTCGTTTCAACTCTATGTACAGAAAAGGCAACCACTGATCCGATAGCAGGTAAACTGCTGGTAAACATGGTAAACAAGTTGCTTAAATAGGTATGTAATTGATATCATTGAATGGAATCTTTCCATTCTTACTGCCCGTCTTCCCATTAGAAGAGACGGGCAGTTTTATTAGAAGTATAACGATGCTTTGGAGAATGGCAGACTCTGTAAGACACAAAGCAGGTTCAATTCTTTAGATATTAATTAATTATTTAGTTATTATACTTTTCATATATATTTTGAATATAGAGAATATAACTAAAGGTAATATTATTGTGTATATAATAAATTCAGAGAAATCATAATATCTTAAATCTGTTGTTGCAAAGGGGAAAAGCCAATCTCTGGCACCATTCCTTTTATTGTAATTAATTAGGCACATAAAATTAATAAATACCCACAGTAGATAAAACGGATAATATCTATTTATCCATTTGGGGATTTTAATTTTACTATTATTAAGCATACTACTTTTTTTAAAAGTTATATCCTGTCTAGTACCACAATGCTGGCAGAATTTAGAATCGTTTGCTATTTCTTTACCACAATCTTTGCAATACATACTATTTGAATTTACAAGTTACACAACAAAGTTACTAATATCTTTCAAATTATCATTCATCCACCTGCTATTTTTTCAGAAAAGATTCCAGCCTATTTTGTAGGTATCATAATATGAAATATTAGGAATAATGCGTTTTTGTATGACATTGATATTCAGAATCATCACTATTTAATTTGTATTCCACGTTTTAACCCTCAGTCCCATTAGGGTAATACATAAAAATAAAAGCAACTAATTCGTAATGAATTAGCTGCCTTTAATTTGAATATTTAATAAATGAGTCCACTTGAAAAAGTCAGCAGAGCCGACCTAATTAATATCA
>OWIO01001682.1_pt1 | contig 16292 bp, 16 predicted proteins | sample 1733011 | NCBI WGS metagenome assembly OWIO01 (sample SAMN05065779, study PRJEB22554) | human gut metagenome | biome: ENVO:2100002; feature: ENVO:00000062; material: ENVO:00002003 | host: Homo sapiens | place: USA | reverse complement strand
TATTTGTGGACTGCGCTGTTTTCCTGCGGATGCGCGGTGCGAAACTGTGTTATTATCAACAAAAGAAAGAGTGGTCTTAATTTATGAAATCCGACGGTACGCGCAGAGCGATTATAATTGCTGTTCTCTGCCTGTTCAGCATTGCGATGCTGTTCATGACAGCGTCAGCGTGGGGACTTAAGGCATTTGCCCGTTTTGCAGAGTTCATGACGGGAGACAGGATTTTCCTGCGCATACTTGCAGGCCTCGGTTTTGGCGGTCTTTCCGCAGCGGGTGTTTTCGCGCTTGTCTGCACAGCAAAGATCGGCAGAACCGGCAACTCGAAGTCAAGTCTGAACATGCTTTCGGGAGAGCCGAACGGAACGACCTATATCAGCAGCAGTGCGGTTGACGGCCTTGTTCAAAACTGCGTCAAAAAAGTTGCTTCAATAAAAAGCTGCGTAAGCACTATTTCGGCCGCAGACGGGCAGATCAATATCGATCTTAAACTTGTGGTTTTTCAGGACGAAAGTCTGCCCACACTTTGCGCTGCACTGCAGCGGGATGTCAAGTCGTACATCGAAAACGCAACCGGGATTCCCGTCAGCAATGTGCTTGTTGCGATTGTTGATGTTGCTGCTCCGCGGGATGACGGGAAGGCAGGAAACAGGCGGGTGAAATAATGACCTTTGAAAACATTATTGCTTTTATCAAAAAGCACAAAGCCATGCTGGGCTTGGGGGCGATTGGGCTTGAAATTGCGTTTTTGATGCTCGTTATAGGTTTTTTCAGAACGCTTCTTCTTGTTGTTCTGACACTCCTGTTCGGTGTGTACGGCTACTTTATCGATAAGCTTGGTTTCAGGGGTGCGAATAAGGCAATTGCGAACCTGTTCAGGCGCAAACGATGAATTTGCAGCAGGTGGACTTTGCAGACTACGGATTTTCAAAACAGAATAAGCTTTTTTTCAAAAAACGTGTAATCGATTCAACGCGAAAGAAAGGCTGTTCGGAATATTTAAGATACATAACATACAGCATACATAAAAGAAAGGAAAAGGGTGCGGGGGTTGCTGCTCAACGGAGTCGCCTGCCCCTTCCTGTGACCAATGAGCAGAAAAACAGCGCGTGAGGTGGCAATGATGCTCACCTATGAAAAAATCTTCGGGTGTGATGATACTTATCATGAGGTGCTCGAAAAGTCCGGCATCGCCGGAGAGCCCGTTAAGGCAGATGTTGCGTATGCAACCAATCTGGTTGACGGAGTTCAAAAACACATCGACAAAATTGATGAAACAATTTCGGAGGCGGCGATCGGGTGGACTTTGGAACGAATGTCAAAGGTTGATCTTTCAATCTTGCGCAATGCAACATATGAGATCCTTTTCGACAGAAACATTCCGAAAGCTGTCGCTATTAACGAAGCGGTTGAGCTTGCAAAGATTTACTGTGACGAAGGCTCTCCGCGCTTTATAAACGGCTGTCTCGGCAGAATTGCGAATTCTGCGGCAAAATGATGAGCTGCGGAAGCAAAAAAAGAATATTTCTCGGCATTGATACAAGCTGCTACACAACATCCGCAGCTTGTGTTTGCGTAAACGAAAATTCAGCGGAGATCGTTTGTGATGAAAGAACTCTTCTGAAAGTCGCAGCGGGTGAGCGCGGACTCAGGCAAAGCGATGCCGTGTTTCAGCATGTCCGCAATCTTGCCGAGATTCTGCCTAAAATCTTTAAGCAGATTGACAGAAAAGATGTTGCGGGTGTCGGCGTCAGCGTGTGTCCGAGCGGCAGGAAAGGCAGCTATATGCCTGTTTTCCTTGCGGGCAAATCACATGCACTGTCGGTTTCTGCGGCTTTGGGTGTGCCTGTGTACGAGTTCACACACCAGCAGGGACATATCCGTGCCGCGGCATTCGACAACGAATCACTGCTCGGCAAGGATTTTTTTGCGTTTCATCTCAGCGGAGGAACAAGTGAACTGCTCCGTATCGACAGCTCACTTTCCGATATCAAAAAAATCGGCGGTACAACCGACATCAATGCAGGTCAGCTTGTGGACAGGCTCGGGGTCGCAATGGGTCTGCGATTTCCTGCGGGAAAAGAACTTGAAAAAATTGCGGCTGAGGCATTGAAAAACAAATCATATGCCGATAGCGGGTTCGTGCTTCCTTCAAGTGTAAAGAGCCTTTCCTGCTCGTTCTCAGGTGTTGAAACAAAAGCCGCGAACGCACTGAAAAACGGGGAGAAGCACGGGACAGTTGCTGCCGCCGTTTATGACTGCATTGCGCGAACGCTCGCAAAACTTGTAAAAAATGCAATTGAATTCGAAACGGAAAATGCAGCGAGAGAAGTATGCACTGTTTCAAAATGCAGCGCAGGAGACGAGACTGCTTTAACAAAGAGTTTCCTTTTTGCCGGAGGAGTGGCGTCAAGCACAATACTGAGAGAAATGCTTGCTGACAGGCTGCATAAAACACCTGTTGAACTGCATTTTTCAAGGCCGGTTCTTTCAAGCGACAATGCTGTCGGAATTGCGGCATTAGCGGCAGAGGAAGATGCTTTCAACGGCCGGACTGCAACGCCGGGCGGAACATGAGTGTCGGCGCAGTTGTGCAGGAATCGCATACATTCAAGTTTAAATTGAAATAGTTTTAATCTCACGGAGGAAACAACAATGGCAATAATCATTGACGGAAAAAAGATTGCGGCTGAACTGAGAGCGGAATGCATTGCTCGGACAAATCGGCTGCTTGAAAAAGGAATTAAGCCCAGACTTGATGTTATAATTGTTGGCAGTGATCCTGCCTCACAGCAATATGTTAACAGCAGAGCTAAGGATTGCGCTGCTGTCGGAATGGAGAGCTGTGTTCATGCGCTCCCTGCGGAAACGGAGCAGGCGGAGCTTGTTGAATTGATTGAATCGCTCAATGCCAATAAAAATGTTCACGGTATTCTGCTTCAAATGCCGCTTCCGAAACACATGAATTCCGATGAAGTCATTTCACATATTTCGATGCACAAGGACGTTGACGGTTTCCATCTTCTGAATGTCGGCAGCCTTGTTTCCGGCAGACCGGCATTTGCGCCCTGCACACCGAGCAGCATTATGCAGCTTATCAAAAGCACAGGTGTTAAAATCAGCGGAAAGAATGCGGTCGTTATCGGACGCAGCAATGTTGTAGGCCGTCCGGCGGCGATGCTTTTGCTCGGCGAGAGTGCAACGGTAACAATTTGCCATTCAAAAACATCAAACCTGAAGGAACATACTCTTAATGCGGATATTCTTGTTGCAGCAGTCGGCGTCCCCGGGCTTGTGACGGGTGACATGATTAAACCCGGCGCAATCGTGATAGATGCAGGCATAAACCGTGTTGAGGGAAAAACTGTCGGAGACGTTGATTTTGCATCTGCCGAACCTGTTGCGGGTTATATTTCCCCGGTTCCCGGCGGAGTAGGCCCTGTGACACGCACAATTCTTGTTGCAAACACGCTTACAGCGGCGGAGAAGCTGAATGGATTGGATTGACAGCGGATTTATCACGGGTGCGGCGGATGAATCGGCCGGATCCAATCGTCCGCAAAAGCCTGTTTGGACTGTAACTGCACTCAATACATATGTCAGCGGTCTGCTTGATAAGGATGTGCGCTTGCGCTCAATTGATGTTTCGGGCGAAATATCCGGATTTAAATGCTACAATAAATCCGGACATCTGTACTTTTCTGTCAAGGATGAAAGCTCCGCTGTGCCGTGTGTGATGTTCAGAAGCAGCGCGGAAAGGCTGAGGTTTGCACCTAAAGACGGCATGTCGGTTGTTTTGCACGGCAGTCCGTCACTTTATACGCGAGACGGAAAATTTCAGTTTTATGTTACGTCAATGCATGAAGCGGGAGAAGGCGAGCTGTTTCGGCGTTTTTTGGAGTTGAAGTCAAAACTCGAAGCAGAAGGTCTTTTTTCGAGAAAGCGTACTTTGCCGTTTATGCCGAAATGCATTGGAATCATAACAAGTGAGTCCGGAGCGGCACTGCATGATATCATCACCGTTGCACGGCGTCGGTTCCCGTTGATGAACTTCATTTTTGCTCATGCAAATGTGCAGGGAAAAGATGCGCCGCAGTCACTTGTTGCTGCACTGCGGCTGCTGAACGAAACCAAAAAGCCTGATGTTATCATAATCGGCAGGGGCGGAGGAAGCTTTGAAGATTTGAATTGCTTTAATGACGAAGGCCTTGCCCGCGCGATATATTCAAGTGAGATCCCGGTCGTGAGTGCGGTCGGGCACGAAATCGATTATACAATTGCTGATTTCGTTGCGGATTGCAGGGCAGCAACTCCTTCGGCAGCTGCCGAAATTTGTGTTCCGGAATTTGATTCACTGAAAAACATGCTTCTGCGGCAGCGTGAGACGATGCACGAAGCGGCAGAGGATGTGTTAACGGCAGCAAAAATGCGCATTGATGCTTGCCGGAAGAGCCGCGCTCTGACATCTCCACTGCGCGTAACGGAACTGAAACGCCGTTCTGTGCAGGAGAAAACGGATTTACTGCGGCGTATTGTTTCGGGAATTGTGAATAATGCGGGAATGCGTATCGATTCGGCTGCACAGCGTTTGTCCTCACTGAACCCAAACGGAATTTTACGGCGCGGCTATGCAATTCTTAATGACGCTGACGGCAAAACGGTGGACAGTATTAAAAATGTCCGTATCGGACAGGAACTTACGGTTGCACTTTTCGGAGGAGTGTTAAAGGTTGCCGTAACGGGTATTCAGCCTGTCTTAAATGAAAAGCATACAACAGAAAATGGTTAAGAATTAAAAAGGCAACAACATGAACGATATCGATAATACGAATAAAAACTGCGGTGCCGCAGAAGTGCTTGGAGAACTGACCTTTGAACAAGCGGCATCAAAACTTGAAGAGATAGTTGAAAAACTGGATTCCGGAGAAACACCTCTCGGCGAGACGGTAAAACTATATGAACAGGGAATCGCGCTCTCGGATTACTGCATGAAACTGCTTGCGGATTATGACGGCAGAATTGAAAAAGTTTCCAGCAGCACTGATGAAAACTGCGGCGAATAGGAAAAAGATATTTAAAAATGAATTCTCGACAGCGTATATGCTGCCCTGACGGCAACACAAGAATAGGCTTGTCTTGCGCAACACGAGGAGCGAGGGTTAAATGCAGCTGACTGAACAACAGGTTCAAAAACCTAATCGGCAACTGACGATTTAACTGTCGGTGCGACACAAAACCGGTGGAGGGACACATGATGGATTTTGATGCACGAACAAAAAAGTATTCAAGCATTATTAACAACACACTGAATGATGCTTTTATAATGACAAATACACCCAAATTACTGCATGACGCAATGAAATACAGTATTGACGCGGGCGGGAAACGCATTCGCCCGTGCCTGACGCTCGGCGTGTGCGATATTCTGGGCGGCAACAGAAAATACGCAATTCGGCTCGGCAGCGGCATTGAAATGATTCATACGTATTCTTTGATTCACGATGATCTGCCCTGTATGGACAACGATGACATGCGGCGCGGAAAACCTTCGAATCACATGGTTTTCGGGGAAGCCCAGGCATTGCTTGCGGGTGACGGGCTCCTAACGTATGCTTTTGAATGGATGCTTGAGGCGGGAATTGGATTCAATAATCTTAATTATTATCGTGCAGTTGCGGAAATCGCTAAACGTGCAGGCGTTTCCGGCATGGTTGCCGGACAATCCATTGACCTTATCAGCCAAACCGAAGGCATTAAGAATGAAGACGAGCTGAACTATATCCATCGGCACAAGACTGCCGATCTGCTTATTGCAAGTGTAATTGCAGGCGCACTATGCGCAAATCCGACAGATATACAGCTTAAGACGCTTGAAGGCTATGCGGAGAAAATCGGAATTCTTTTTCAGATCACGGATGATATCCTGGATGCAGAGGGCGATGAAACGCTTGTCGGAAAGACCTTGCACAAGGATGAAACGGATAAAAAGCTTACATATGTGAGCCTTTACGGTGTGGAACGCTCCAAAAATATGGCACAGCAGATTGCGCAGGAAGCCGAACGGCTCCTCTTTACAACTTTCGGTGAAAACTGCAAATATCTTTACGATGTAATCTACTATATATTGAATAGGAACAAGTAATAATGGTGCAACACAGTGAAACAGCAGCGCAGACGGGAACAATAGTTGGGCTTGAGTCACCGCAAGAGCTGCAAAAGATGAGTATTGAACAGCTGAACGAGCTTGCGTCGAATATACGCAGCTATATCATTTCGGTTGTTTCGCAGAACGGCGGACATCTTTCGTCAAATCTCGGCGTTGTTGAGCTTACGATCGCGCTGCATTATTGTTTCGATTTCTCAAAGGACAGGCTTGTTTTTGACGTTGGTCATCAGAGCTATGTTCACAAATTGCTGACGGGACGCGCTCCGCAGTTCCCGACTCTTCGAACAAAGGGTGGAATATCCGGTTTTCCGAAACGCAGTGAGAGTGAATACGATGCATTTAATGTCGGCCATTCAAGCACAGCGATTTCTGCTGCACTCGGAATGCTCCGTGCAATGCGATTGAAAGGCGATTTTGAAAGCAGAGCGGTTGCACTCGTCGGTGACGGTGCTCTGACAGGCGGTCTTGCTTACGAAGCAATGGATGATGCAGGCGAAAAAGAACTGCCGCTTATTGTTGTTTTAAATGATAACAAAATGAGCATTGCAGGAAACGTTGGAGGCATGAGTGCACATCTTTCAAAACTGCGGACAAGCAAAAGCTATAAACGCTTCAAACGCAAGTTCTCGGGAAGGCTGAAAAAAATCCCTCTTGTCGGCAAATGCATAAGCGACACGCTTGAACGATTTAAAAACAGGATTAAGTATTTTGTGCTTCCGAATGTGCTGTTTGAAGAAATCGGTTTTACATATGCAGGACCGTTCGATGGACATAAAATCGAAGACCTCATTGAGATCTTTGAACATGCAAAGCATAATGTTCAGGATAAACCGATTCTTATCCATGTTGTAACGCAGAAGGGCAGGGGATATGCGCCGGCTGAGAAAAATCCAGAAAAATTTCACGGCGTCGGAAAATTTAATGTTGCAGACGGCGCAACAAAAAGCGGAAATAACAATTCGCTTGTGTTTGCGAACGAGCTTTGCCGACTTGCCGAAAAGGATTCCCGCATTGTTGCTGTTACTGCTGCAATGACTTCCGGAACAGGGCTGACGGAGTTTAAAAAACGTTTTCCTGAAAGATTTTTTGATGTCGGTATCGCAGAGCAGCACGGGGTCACAATGTCCGCAGGCATGGCTGCAGAGGGGTTGAAACCTGTTTTTGCGGTGTACTCAACATTCCTTCAACGCGGTTATGATCAGCTGCTGCATGATGTATGCCTTCAAAAACTTCCCGTCGTGTTTGGAATCGACAGGGCAGGGCTGGTCGGTGCGGACGGGGAGACGCATCAAGGCGTTTACGACATTGCTTATTTTTCGACATTACCGCGAGGAATTAAGCTGTTTTCACCATCTTCAACGAACGAGCTTTGTGCAATGCTTGATTACGCATTGACCCTTGATATGCCGTGCGCAATTCGCTATAATCGAGGACTTTTGCCGAGCAGGGAATGCAGCCACGGTACTTCTCTTGAGGATTGGGAGATTATAAAACGGCCGAAATGCGTCACTGTTGCAGCGACGGGAAGACTGCTTCAGAATGCAGCGGCAGCATGTGAGGGATTGGACGTCGGTCTTGTGAACGCAAGACTTCTGTGTCCAATCGAAGAAAAACATATCGAATTATTCGAAAACACACGATGCCTGATTACTGTTGAAGATGGCAATGCCGACACCGGTTTCGGCGCACAAATGTCAAGGCTTGCGGCAGCACACGGGAAGATGCGTGTTGTTAATCTCGGCGTTCCGAACATCCCGATAGAGGCGGCAAGTATTGCCGAACAGGATGATTTTTGCGGACTGACAACTGAGAAACTGCGCAAGGTTATTCTTGAGGCTGTTGAATCGGTTCGCGGTGATTGATTAGTGAAATATTTATGTGGATGGAGAAATGAATTGGCAAACAGAGTTGACAGCAAAATGGTTGAATTAGGGCTTGCACAAAGCCGCGAAAGAGCGCGCGCACTGATTATCGAGGGCGTTGTGCTTTTGGACGGTGTTCGCGTTATGAAGCCGAGTGATACGATTCGCGACGGGCAAATTCTTTCACTGAAAGAGAATCCGATTCCGTTTGTCAGCCGCGGCGGGCTGAAATTGCAGAAAGCTATCGATACTTATCAAATTTCGCTTAAAGACCGCGTCTGCGTTGACATAGGGGCATCTACCGGCGGATTTACGGATTGTATGCTGATGCACGGCGCAAAGAAAGTTTTTGCAGTTGATGTCGGTTACGGGCAGCTTGACTGGAAATTGCGCAACGATGAACGCGTTGTTTGCATGGAACGCCATAATGCAAGATTCATGAATTTGGATTGGTTCGATGAGCAGCCGAGTTTTGCTTCAATAGATGTATCCTTCATCTCTATCGGTCTTATTATTCCGCGCCTTAACGAATGCCTTTCCACAGGCGGAGCTGCGGCTGTTCTTGTTAAACCGCAGTTTGAAGCAGGACGCGATAAAATCGGCAAAAACGGCGTTGTGCGTGACAAAAAAACACATATTGAGGTTCTGACGAATGCAATCGAACATGTGCGGAGCAACGGCTTCAGCGTTCACGGAATTGAGTTTTCACCAATCACAGGACCGAAAGGCAATATCGAATTTCTCTTGTATCTCGGCCATGAGGAGAATGCGGCCGAATGCGGCATGGGCGAAACAGAACTTGCGGAAGCGGTTGAAAAAACGGTAAGCGATGCGCATACGACTCTTAAATAACTTTGCATAAGCTTGACGGTGCGGCGGAGGATAAAAATGAATCACAGAATTTTTTTCTATGTAAATGTTACAAAAACAGGTTCTGACGGTGTTCTGCGGAAGGCGACTGAAATTGCTGCACGCAGCGGGTATCAGTGCAAAGTATATGAAGATGCATCGTGCATGTTTGCCGACTGCATTGAAGAAGAAGAGGATGAACCCGCCTGTATAGTTACAATAGGCGGTGACGGAACGACCCTCCGCGCCGTGTCCCATGCGGTGAATCAGGGGATCGAAATCATTACTCCGATTCTTGGAATCAACCTTGGCAAAATTGGGTTTTTCAGTGAAACCAGCATCGAGGGCTTTGAAGAGACCTTGAAGCAGTTTTCGGAGGGAGACTATACAATAGAAACGGACAGAATGCTCAAGGCAAGTTTTAAGGATGGCAGAGAGTTCTTTGCATTAAATGATTTTCTTGCATATAAAAGCGGATTTTCGTCCGTATCGCATATTGAACTCGGAGTTGACGGCGCGGATGTCGGAATGATACACGGGGATGGCATAATTGTTTCCTCACGTCTCGGCTCAACCGGCTATTCAATTTCTGCCGGAGGTCCCGTGGTTGCGCCGAATCTTGATGTGATTCTCGTAACCCCCGTTTGTCCGCATTCGCTGACTGTCCGTCCGATTGCAGCTGCATTTGATTCCGTAATTGAAATCAATGCGCAAAGCGACTGTGTTATGTATGCAGACGGAATAAGCACTGTTCAGGTTCCGGCGGGAACGGGGTTCACTGTGTCCGGATGCAATAAACAAGTTGGATTCATCAGAACAAAAAAGAGAAATGTTTTTCGCCTCATCAGAGAGAGGCTGAATTGAACCGGCTCGGGAGGAAGGCAATATGCTGGAACGGTTGATAATTCGAAATATTGCGCTTATTGAGCATCTTGACTTTGAGCTCGGTGCCGGACTGAACGTCTTAACAGGTGAGACCGGTGCGGGAAAGTCGATTATTGTTGACAGTGTTAACCTTATTCTCGGTGAAAGGGCAAATCGCGAGCTGATTTCATCAGGCAGCCAAAAGGCAAGAGTGGAAGCCTTCTTCAACATTAACGGACAGGATGGAGTAAAAAAACAACTTGACGCGCTCGGCATCGAATATGAAGATGATACGCTTGTTGTGATGCGTGAGATAACCGCTTCGGGAAAAAGCACTTGCAGACTAAACGGCGAAATAGTTCCGCTTGCAACACTGAAAACCGTGACGGATACGCTTGTTGATGTTCACGGCCAGCATGAGCATCAGTCGCTTCTTTCGCAAAAGAAACATATAGGAATGCTTGACAATTATGCGGGTTTGCCGGTTGCGGAGCTCAAAGAAAAAACGGAAAATCTTTATCGACAGCATTCTGAGGTTGTTCACAAGCTGAATTCGGGCTTCCTGTCAGAGGCGGAGCGTGAAAGAAGAATCGATATACTTTCATATCAAATAAACGAAATAGAGGCAGCTGCGCTGACTGTCGGAGAGGAAGCGACGATTCAAGAGGAACTGAACATGCTTTCCAATGCCGAAAAGATTAATTCAGCTCTCGAAAACAGCGGTGAAAACATATCGGGCGACGACGGCGCATTGGAAAAACTCGGCTCTGCCGTGAATTCGCTTGCTCAGATTGCTGAAATATCTTCAAAATACGCTGAGCTATATGAACTTTTGAATAATACCTATTATGAGCTTGAGGATGGAGCATATCAGCTTCGCGAATTGCGGCTGGGATATGAGTATTCTCCGGAACGGCTTGACGAACTGGAGACAAGGCTCGATCTTATCAATTCGTTGAAAAGAAAATACGGAAGGACTATTGAAGATATCCTTAAATACCGCAGCGAAGCTTCGGACGAGCTGGCCGAGCTCACCGGTTCACAGGAACTGAGGGATAAGCTGACTGCGGAGAGGAACAGGCTTGCAGCGGATTACTGCAAAACAGCAGCGAAACTGACTGAAAAACGCAAAGAAGCCGCTGAAGATCTGTGCCGAAGAATAACCGAACAGCTGCAGGAACTTGGAATGGCAAAGGCTGCGTTCGGCATTATATTCCTGCCGGAAGACGGAAAACTCCACGCAGACGGCAATGATGATGTTGAATTCATGCTGTCTGCAAACAAGGGAGAACCACTTAAGCCTCTTTCAAAGGTGGCTTCCGGCGGCGAACTTTCACGCGTGATGCTGGCGATCAAAACTGTTTGTACCGGTGCGGACGGAACGCCTACACTGATATTCGATGAAGTTGATACGGGTATAAGCGGAAGAACGGCCGTGATTGTCGGCGAACGTCTGCACAGTGTTGCGCGTTCAAGGCAGGTGCTTTCAATCACTCATCTTCCGCAAATCGCGGCTTTTGCCGATTGCCATTTGTTTGTCGAAAAGCATTCCGACAGTGAAAAAACGAAAACATCGCTCCGTGAATTGAACAATGCGGAACGCAGCGCAGAACTTGCACGAATTATGGGTGCATCGGCGGCGGATGAATCCGCACAGAAGTACGCAAGCGAACTTATCGAATCTGCCAACAGGTTCAAATTAAAAGTCAGTGAGCTTGACTGACGACGCCGACAATTTATTTTAAGACAAAAACCGACATGAAGATATCATGTCGGTTTTTGTAAACACAGCCTCATTTATGCGGCACATATTGTTCCGAAGCCTGCACCAAGCGCACGGTTCTCTGTGAATAATCGATAACCAACATACAAACAATAACGCTGCTGATGTTCGGCAAATGATAAATTGGGGTGTTGTACGTATGGATAAGGAAAGAAGGCATTGTTTTACAGCAAAAGGAACGAATATGCCGAAAGAAAAAGATTGTTTAAATAACGCGGTGAAAAACTGCTGTGCATGCAGAGAAGGCGAAGATAATTCCGTGCACCGCAACACGGATATCAGACTGCGGGGGAATATCGGCATTAAAATTTTCGGCATCATACTTTCTGCGCTGGTTGTTTTTTTTAACTATTCTCCGCGTATGCGTGCGGTGAGGGCTCTGCCGAAGGCTGTTTTCATAAACAGCGTAAGCACATTGAATGATGCTGAAAAAGGGGAAGCTCAATGCTTGGATTATTTAAAAAGCACTCTTTCGATATTTGAATCGGAATCAACGGCGCATGGGCAGGAAGGCGCACTGAATGTTACGGAATCGGGGGACGAAACACTCGGCGCAAAACGGATCTCGGTGCGCTTGTTTAATCTGTTTGAACTCGCAAACGTGCCGATATACAGCCACGAACGTGCAATGCTGTATCCCGGCGGACGCGCTGTCGGGATATCGATTAATCTTCGGGGACTGCTTATTGTCGGCAGCGGTTCGTTCCGAAACAGAGACGGTCGGGAATGCTGCCCGGCAAAACGGGCGGGATTTCGTGCAGGTGATGTTATTTTAAGCATTAACGGCACTGCGGTGTCAACAAGCGAAGAGATGCAGCTTGCATTGAACGCAAATCCGGACAGTGCACAAATAGTTTTTGAACGAAACAACCGACGGCAGACATTAACCGTAAAACCCGAAATGGGTACAGACGGCAAGGCGAAAATCGGCGCATGGGTGCGCGACAGCACGGTCGGCATCGGAACGCTGTCGTTTGTTACGGAAAAAGAAAAAGCTTCGGCTGCACTCGGCCATGCGGTTTTGGATGCGGACACGGGCAGTTTGCTGAATGTCAGGAAAGGTGAAATGGTCGAAGCGGATGTTCTCGGAGTTACAAAGGGTTCGAGCGGTTTTCCGGGTGAGCTGCGCGGAGCATTCGGTGCGAAAAGCCTGCGCATAGGAAGCATTGATGTTAATACGGAACTCGGGATTTTCGGCATTGCGGATTCTGCGGATTATACAGGCGAAGCGGGAGAGACTTTGCCGATAGCCTTTCCGAACGAAGTGCATAAGGGAGAAGCTTATATTATAACTCAGATTGACGGTGAGAAACCTCAGCCGTACAGCTGCAAAATTATAAAAAATGCAGCACAATCCGTGCCGAGTCAGAAAGGGCTTGTTATTGAAATAACCGATGATCGACTACTCAGCAAAACAGGTGGGATCGTGCAGGGGATGAGCGGAAGCCCGATTGTCCAAGACGGCAGGATTGCGGCCGTTGTAACCCATGTTTTTGTTAATGAACCTAACAGAGGTTACGGTGTTTATGCGTTTTGGATGTATTCTGTAGCCTGCGGTGAGAATTAACAGCGAGCTTTAAACAGAAAAAACACAAATATATTGCCTGAAACCGTCCGAATTGTATTGACAATACATACATGAATGTGTATAATCTCGAAAATATCAGAAAAGGAGATAAAGCGATGCAAAAGCGCAGCAAAAAGCAGCAGAATACTCTCATCAATTCCGTGCTTAAAGCAGTCGTCGGAATGGTTTTTACCGTACCCGAACTTTTGCACAGTCAAGCATCGCCTCTTCAAAATCGCTGCAAAGCTCACTGAGCAGCGGTTAACCTTATAAAGATGAATTCAAGCGGTGCAGAGGAGAATCTGTACCGCTTGTTTGCATATATAACGCATCAGCAGCAAAGGAGAATTCAAAAAATGCTTACGCACAAAGGAACAAAAGAATTGACAACAAAACGCTTAAAACTTCGCAGATTCACCGTTGATGATGCGCAGGATATGTTCAACAATTGGGCGAGTGATGCGGAGGTAACGAAATTCGTGAGCTGGCCTCCGCATTCGACACCCGATTTAACCCGCGAACTTCTCGGCAAATGGGTTGAGGAGTATGAAAAATCCGATTATTACAGCTGGGCCATTGAATACAACGGCAGACTGATCGGAAGTATCGGTGCACCAAGCAAGACGGAGCGCGATGAACGCACTGAAATCGGTTATTGCATTGCACGGGATTGCTGGAACAAAGGCATAACAACCGAAGCACTTGAAGCGGTTTGCAACTACCTCTTTGATGAGGTTGGATTCAACAGGCTTGAAATCCGTCATGCAACCGAAAACCCTGCTTCAGGAAAAGTGGCGCAGAAATGCGGCTTTATACCAGAAGGAATAATGCGGGAGAGTTTTCGCTCGTCAAGGGGAGTTTTCTGTGATCTTGTAATGCTCGGGCGTTTAAAAAGTGACAGAAACTGAGCAGATGCGGCGAATCACATTTTGTTGTGAGCTGTTGATTGCACGCAAAACAAAAAGCCGACTCCCGAGACAAAAATCGGAAGTCGGCTTGAACTGTATCCAATGCTCTATGACTGTTCGGGGTTATTTGCCCGAATAAGCTTTGATACCTTTTTCTTTATTCGCGTTAATGCATTGTCAACTGTTTTTGTGCTTCTGCCAATGCTTTCGGCGATCTGCGCATAGCTTTTTCCGGAGATATAAAGCCGTAAAACACTCAACTCAAGTTCCGTAAGCTCTGCTTTGAGCCCGTGCAGGATGTGAAGTTCCGCCTCACGGTCAATGGCAAGCTCCTCCGGGTCGATTGTGGCAGCAAGCAGGATCGAGTCGCCGAGACAGCGCGCCTCGTCATCGGGATTATCGAAAAAAACCGGCTTGTCGAGCGAAATATAGCTGTTCAGCGGAAAGTGCTTTTTGCGTGTTGCGCGTTTTATTGCAGCAATAATGTTGTTGCCTATACAAACCTCTGCATAGGTTCGGAAGCTTGTATGCTTTTCGCAGTCATAATCACGAATCGCGCTGAACAGACCGATTGAACCTTCCTGAACAAGATCGGAATGATCCGCACCAATAAGAAAATAGGGACGCGCCTTTATACGCACAAGAGGCATAAAACGAACAACAAGTGTATGCTCGGCATCACTGCTGCCGTTCTGGGCAAGTCGAGCCAATGCCTCATCGTTCAGGCTGTCAAGATTCTCAATATCGGCGGAAACTCCGTCGTTCGGGAGAGTTTTCATTTTTAATTCACGCTGTCCTGTCTGTTCTTTTCAAACATGATGATAGCTGCCGCAACCGATGCATTAAGAGAATCGATCTTGCCTTTTATCGGTACGGAAACAAGGAAATCACATTTTTCCTTTACAAGTTTGCTGAGCCCGCTGCCTTCACTGCCGATAACGAGTGCAAAGCCGCCCTTCATGTCCGCTTCATACATACTGTTGCCCGCCATGTCCGCGCCGGCAATCCAAAGGCCTTCCTTTTTCAGTGTTTCAATTGCAGAAACAAGGTTCACAACACGGGCGATTCGCATGTGTTCCGCCGCTCCGGCAGAGGTCTTCACAACCGTTGCCGTTACGGGTGCACTGCGACGCTTTGTTATAACAACTCCGTGTGCGCCGGCGCACTCCGCACTGCGGATGATTGAGCCGAGATTATGCGGATCTTCAACGCCGTCAAGAAGAATAACAAAGGGTTTTTCATCGCGAACGCGGGCATAGTCAAGTATATCCTCGAGTTCGGCATATTCAACACCCGGGATTTCTGCAACGATGCCCTGATGGTTTCCGGGTTTGCCGTTATGGCCGAACGGCATGCAGATTTCGTCCAGCTTGGAACGATCCACTTCTCGAATAACAAGATTCTCGTCACGGGCAAGACCGATGATTTCGCCCAAAGAACCATCGTGTTCCTTTGTTACAAGGATACGGTCGATGCTTCGTCCGCTTTTGATTGCTTCCTTGACGGGATTTCTGCCCATGATTATGCTGGGCAGATCACGCTCCTGCTCGTCATTTTCAACGATTTCGGGAGAAGGAAATGCATTGAATTCAACATCAAGTACTTCATCTTCAAAGAAGTCCGACTTGAAAGGCTTTCTGTCGCTGTCAAAGCGGGGCTTTCTGTCGCCGTCGAAGCGGGGTTTTCTGTCGCTGTCAAAGCGAGGCTTCCTGTCATCATTGAAGCGGGGCTTTCTGTCACCGTCAAAACGAGGCTTTCTGTCGTCGTTAAAGCGAGGTTTTCTGTCGTCATTAAAGCGAGGTTTTCTGTCGCTGTCAAAGCGGGGCTTCCTGTCATCATTGAAGCGGGGCTTCCTGTCGTCGTCGAAGCGGGGCTTTCTGTCGCTGTCAAAGCGAGGTTTCCTGTCATCATTGAAGCGGGGCTTCCTGTCACCGTCAAAACGAGGTTTCCTGTCGTCGTTAAAGCGCGGTTTTCTGTCGCTGTCAAAGCGAGGTTTCCTGTCGCCGTCGAAGCGAGGCTTCCTGTCATCATTGAAGCGAGGTTTCCTGTCGCCGTCAAAGCGGGGCTTCCTGTCATCATTGAAGCGGGGCTTCCTGTCGTCCGAATAACGGAAACCATCGCTGTTCTTTCGATTGGGACGCTTGTAATCATCGCTGCGCCTGCCGCCGCGATCGTTGTAATTTGCCATCTTTTTCTCCTGTTAATTAATCTTCTTCTATTTCTCTGCCTGTTCTGCAATCTCAGCTGTATCGTGCAGCGCAATGCGCATAAGCTGCGAAAGCCGCTCATCTTTGCC
>OWIO01001679.1_pt1 | contig 16302 bp, 26 predicted proteins | sample 1733011 | NCBI WGS metagenome assembly OWIO01 (sample SAMN05065779, study PRJEB22554) | human gut metagenome | biome: ENVO:2100002; feature: ENVO:00000062; material: ENVO:00002003 | host: Homo sapiens | place: USA | reverse complement strand
TCTACACAAGGAGTATCGTCGGCAGCGTCAGATGTGTATAAGAGACAGCCATGGAATCAAACAGCCCCGGCTGAGTGGCGTATGCACCCTGTTTCAAATCAAACTCGCCCTGCATCCAGACCACTGCAAGCAGAATATTTTTAGGGTTAGCCTTCAGTGCGGCCTGAGTACGGGTAAGCAGGTCCTTGTACAGTGGCTTATCTACACCCCAGCGTGCCGAGGTCTCGCTTGCGCCGGTGGATTCGCTGAAGGTACCTTCATCGCCCGCCAAAAATGCAGAACCACCACGGCAGCACGGAACCAGAAGAATACCGGCATTCGCCGGAATAAACGGCAACAATTTCTTCGCGATATGTAATCCCTGCCCCACGCATCCATACTGAGCTGCGCTGGCTTTCGGGTGTGAAAACTTACTCAAATCCTGAACATCATGCAGGCAGTGGTCCGCAGGAATAATGTCATTGTAGTTACAGGACGCACCACCCGGCGTGACAGTGCTGCGACGCGCCAGCTGTTTAATACGCGGGTCCGGACGGTCATATGTCTCCGGCAGCGGAAGCCCTTCACCATACGCCATACCGTTTGACTGCCCGGCCAGGGCAACAACAAAGTAATACTCCGGGTTGCTGGTGGTGCTGATAACTGCGCCTTCTCCATCCGACGGCTTCACCACCACAGGTGTGGTGACATCACCTTCCGCCGCAATGGCCTGCATCAGGGTATAAGGCGTGATGGCCACCGGACTGCCAAATGGCTGCCACCCCTCCTTCAGTTTTTGTGTCAGTCGCTCCGCAAGGTCTGACGGCGACGCCGCCCTGACCACGTCATAGTGTTTAAATGCCATGAATCCTCCCGGCCTGGATAATATTGTGAGTAAAATGAGGAGCGGGCTGAAGTCCGGAAGTTACAGGACAATGGCAGAAGATAGACAACAGCCCGCAATACGAAAAAGGCCGCGCTATTGCGCAGAGTGATTACTGTCGGATATTATTCGCCAGCTGAAATATTACTTCACGTTTTGTTGTTTATTCCTTGCCGCCCGCGTCTCCCAGCGCGGGCTTTTTTTGCCCACAAGAAAGCCCCTCCGGAGAGGGGCTAAAGCCGCGTATCTGTATCATCATGCACATGGTGCCGGGTGCCTCCCGGTGAGTTCAGTATCAGCACCTGAACCCGCACAGAAAGGATAAGGGTCGGTGACAAAACACCAGTTGCTGATTGCCCCTCCGCACAGGGGGATTCACCATGCCAGTTTCTTTTAACAAACTCCCCGCAAACCAGACAACAGTCAACCGCCTGAATTGTGAGACATTTAAAAAAAAGGCCCACAAAAGCGAGCCAGGGAAAATAAGTGTGGCGCGTTGTACTGGATTCGAACCAGTGACCGATTGCTTAGAAGGCAATTGCTCTGTCCGGCTGAGCTAACAACGCATGATGCAGATAATGGACCGCCATCGGGGACTTGAACCCCGCGCAACCAGCTTCGAAGGCTGGCGCTCTTTCCTGATGAGCTAATGGCGGTATGTGATGGTGGCCCTTGCTGGATTTGAACCAGCGACCTGGCGATTATGAGTCGCTCGCTCTCACCACTGAGCTAAAGGGCCGAGCCAAAAAATAATAATCAGATGAAAATCAATAATCAAGCCCTTGCCTGGATACATATCTGTCTGGCGGGAAGCCATAATAGCGGTGAAATACAGAAATAAAGTAGGACCTGCTTGAATAACCGCATTTTTCTGCTATAGCCTGTCCATATCCATGCCGGGAACATAACATATTTACAGCAACACGCATCCGCTCTTCCAGCAACAAGCGACTGAACATGCCCCCTTCATTTTTCAGTTTTGTCTTTAACAAACTCTCACTCATATGCAACTGTAGAGCAATCGCACCAAGCGTCCAGCTTGCTGATATATCTGTCTGAATTATCGCCCTGACTTTGGCACTTATGCTGGATAAACATCCACTTAAAAACAATGACATCCGTTCATCTGTTTCAAACAGAGACAGGCAGGCCATCATAAGAAACATATCCGTGGCCTCTCCGGAAAATCCCTGGCTGGTAATTAAAGCCGCAGCCAACGCAGGATTGTTGGGTTCCAGCAACAGGTAAAGCGGAATGTCAGTCAGACGAGTCCTCGTCAGCTTATGCTGACTTTCCAGATATTGACTTACGACGGATTCGCTTATATCGACAATTTTAACTTTGCCATAATGCATAAGGAAAAGCTCCCTGATGCATTTGGTGGCCAGAACAACTGAGCCTGGCTTAAGTGACAACGTATCCTTTTCAAGAAAAATATTAATTGGGGAGCAAACCATGATAACTGAACAGACAACAGCCATTATAATTTTACTTTCATTAGCAATTGGTTAGCTCAATTATAGCCCCCAAAGGTAAATTATCATCAACACATAAGCAAAGGACTGACAGGTGTCGCCCCCCCACCAGCCGCCCATTCACCACAAATAAAAAGCCTTCAGGACTGAAGGCGTCTGTAACAACCGCACTGATAGTCTGCCAGACCCGCCATAACAAGCTGGGTCAGTATTAACTGGCAGCGTTCGCGTGAAAGGTAAGTATTCTGCGCAATCTCCCCGACTGTCGCCGGTTCGGTAACGCTTAATTCATCAAACACAACTCTGGCGGTTTCTGTCATATCCTGCTGTTTCAGCATGTCTTTTTACCCTTTCCGGTTAACGTGACATACCAATAACTCTTGTCTAAAAAGCCAGCAAGATAAAAAGCCAGTATTCACGACCACCAGCGTGTTTACTGTACTGCACCAAGTTTACAGGTACAAAAAACCCGCTCAGTGGCGGGTTTAAGTTGTGTGGCGAAGTAACCACTCTTAACACACTAATAGCATTTTTGTTATAACACAAGTAGCTCATTCAGTATTTTTAGAATCTTGACTTTCTTAAGCACGGCGAACTCTGAATACCAAACATAAAATCAATTATCTTCCAGGCCGGATGCTATCAACGAAAGCCTCTCAAAAAACGCTGTAGCAGCCTTGTCCAAAGTTGAATAAGTACTGTATTCTCCGTGTTCGGGACCAACCACTACCCATGGTCGTCTTTTTGGGATTCGGGACTTCTCAGAAATCACTGTTCCAGATATACCAATATCAATTGTTACACCTGTTATTATTTTCTCTTCATCTCTTTCCCTGAACTCAATTGCCATAAATGCCGTTTTTTTTCGTTTCCCGTTTTTAAAAAAATCAAATAAAGCAAAGCGATGCTCATTAAAATCAACACCCCATCGTCCTTCAGGATAAAGGGCATGAAAGTTGTCATTTACGCTCTGCATCGTCTCATAAGCTTTAACTTCTAAATCTCCATAGTGCATAGATACCGCGCAGGAGTCACTGGGTAACTGTATTTTCCCAAGATTGAAAACCTTTACTGCTCCAGAACTATGGCATCTTGCCCGCAATTTATCCCCATTTATACTAATCGGAGAAATATTCCTTAATGTTCCGGGCTGGCTCCCTCCTAAGTAAACGACTGTTAAAGATTGCTTATTTTCAATTGCATCAACTAATACATGCTCTACATTTTTATCCATAATAACCTCCCAATGAACAGGTATCATCAGGAGGTTATAATAAAATATGATTATTTACTTTGATTGAATTTATTACTATATGTAACAATCAATTTCTAAAGATACCCCCAACATTGCCAGACAACCGTCAATAAACCCTTCAGCTTTCTGCAGTCTGATAACAACCTGATTAAGTGATATCCCCAGTTTTACCCCCAACACCCGTAATGTAACCCCATACACATAATACATTTCCAGTAATTCGTATTGATACGGTTCCTTTTTCTTAAGAACTGTCATCGCAGAGCTAATGATCAGGCCATCGTCATCGCTACATTGCGGGCGGGATTTTACTTTCGAAGGAATTAATCCCTTAAAACCTGCAGCAACAGATGACCATTCCACATCCTCGTGATTATTTGCCACCCATGCCCCCCAACGTTCAAGAACCATTTGAATATCACGCATCAACTTTCTCCACAAAATCAGGCCAGCACGCCTATTGCCAGCGCACGATCGATAAAACGAAATATCAGCTCCAGCTGGGAGCCATACTTCTCTTCAAATGCCACGGTATCCGCATGCAGCTCGTCGTGATGCTTTCTGCACAAAGGCAGCACGAAGAGGTCATGCGCTTTTGTACCCATTCCCCCCTGACCGTGGCCTATCAGGTGGTGGGGATCATCAGCAGGCTTTCCACAACATGCACACGGCTGCGTCTTAACCCAGCGCGTGTACTTTTCATTAACCCAGCGGCGACGTTTGGGGCGTAACATAAAAGACTCCGGCGACTCCGGATCCACTTTCAGCGCCAGCACCTTTTTCGCTTTATCCTGGATGATGCTGGTGGCAGGAACCGAAGGCACAAGGTCACTTTCCCGGGTGACAGACGGCACAACAGGCTTCGGTAATCTCAGTGCCTTACGGGCTGCACTTTCCGGTAAGGCATCCGCCAGGTCATTACGAATCAGCCACCAGCACAGTTCCGGCATTGTCACAACGTGACTGTCATCAAAACCGAGATCCCGACGCACAACAGACAACACCCAGCGGGCACAGTTATCCGTTGCCATTGATTCCAGCCGTTCCGTGAACTGATCGCGCAGCTGGTTATCGCAGTGCCAGCACAGACGGATTGCGCCCGGAGCGTGTCGCATTGTGGTCATGTTCTCGCTGTGCCATCCGGAATGAGGCCACTGGCAGCCTTTTTCACGAAGTAACCAGCTTTCAAGACATTCCACGCCACCAGCACGACGGATCACTGCCTCATGGCGGAACACGGCCCGAACGGCAGGATCATCCGCCAGCGGTTGTGATGCCGCCGGAACGGCACCACTGGCGAAAGATGAATAACGCTCCGGCTCAGGCTCCAGCAGGACACGCCCCTGCATAAACAGGGGCATCAGCTCTGAACCTGGCCTGAACAATACGATCCCCATACGCGGGGCAATTTCAGGGGTCAGTAGTGCTCTCACAGTCACCTCAATGAACGGTATCGAGCAGCTTTAACAGCTCAGGAAATCGGGATTCGAAGAAATGCGGCTGCGTCTCGCGCGGATTTGCAGGACTGGTGATGTTCTTGCCGAACATGCAGCCTTTCGCGGTCAGCGACCAGAATTTTTTGATGTTGTTAATCGCGGTACGGCTGTATCGTTCGCGTTGTTCAACGATCCCCAGCTTCGCCATCTGGTGATATGCCTGATTAGCCGTCAGGCGGATACCATACTGCTTCAGCAGTGCACTCAGCGACAGCGTAGGGCGGCTTGAACCATCTGGCGCATCAGCAGGTGCATCAATGGCATAGATCGGCATAAGTTCAGGAAGACCAGCTACCTTTGATAATTTCTGGTATGCACCAAGTTTCGAGGAGTTTGACAGATTTAGAGTCTTTGCTGCTGATTCAAGCAGAATGACCCCGGATTTAATTTTGTCGGATGTGGTTTCTTCTGGTGATGAATTATGAAGCGCATCAAAAGTACGTATCACTTTTAAGCTGAATGCCGGGCTGATCCACATTGCATATGCATAGACCAGCTCTTTACAGACATACGTCCCACCATTGCGCCCCTGAATGGTGATGACAGGAATACTACGGGAATCTCCCGTAGTTTCTTCTTCCAATAATTCCACAAGAGCCTTCGTTTCAGGACGACGCATAAACTCGTGAACTTCCAGCGAACGGGAGGAGCGATTCTCACCAGCGGCAAGAAGAGCAGCTTTCTGAAGGTCGTTAAGACAGTAGTTAGATTCGAAGTACTGACGCACAGAAACGCCATCAATTACAAGCAACTGATTCATTGGTTTCTCCACAAATTTTTATCCACGAGCGGGACTGCACTCCCTTTTCGTTGATGCAGGATGAACTTACTGCGATTTTTAATAGTTATCAAGGATACACTGTTCATAAATACAGTATCTTTAACGAGGTAATACCCAAATTTAGGGTGTTGCTCAATTCCGTTACCGAGTTGCTAATTTGCAACTCGCTTTTTCGTACTTACTGATAGTGATCTCGACCTTCCCCTCCGGGATAACCGGTCCCCACTCCACCAGCATTCTTTTCACCTGACTGTCGTCTTCCCACACACCCGCGTGGGTCAGGGCGTCAAACAGCGCCTTGTTATAGTTGTCCAGATCGCGGATCCGGTTATCCGGAGGAAACAACACGATCTCCACTGAAGCAGGTGCCGACGTTGGTTTCGGCAGACGACGTAACTGCTCAACTATTGCTGCACACGCCGCGCTCTGGAATTTTCGCCCCGCCGCGCTTATCAGGCTCTTACCAGCAAACGCCCCTTTGTTGGGGTGTCGCCAGTACGTGTTCACGCTGGGCGGAAAAGGCAGTATTAGCTTCATACTTTCAGGCCCCTCTCATGTAACCAGTGGGCTGCACGCAGCCTGGCGTTTGCCTCACCGGCAAGCAGGGCGCGGATAATCCCGACCGCCTCGCTGTCGTCGTCCTTCACCGCGGTATGAAGAGTGATACCCCGGGCCACGCCACGCTTTATCGTGATGACACCTTTTTTCTCCAGTGCGCGAAGATGCTCCACCGCTGCATTCACCGAACGGTATCCCAGCATGGTTGCCACCTCCTGATTGGTTGGCGGGAAGCCACGTTCTTTCTGATAAGAAATCAGCATATCCAGCACCTGCTGCTGGCATTGAGTTAATGTCGTCATGCCGCCATCTCCCTGACCAGTTTTTCCGCCTGCTGGCGAACCTGCGCCAGAAACGCCTCACCACATGCCTCAAGTTCATCGCGCCCTATGTAGCTGATTGCCGGTCCCTTCCAGGTCTTGTCGAAAACAGCAATAGCACCAGCGAAGAAAGCACCTGTTGGCACCTGCTTTTCGTCTTTCGGGATAAACCAGGCAGGCAGTTCAAAACCAATACGCCCGCGAATAAAAGCAATATGATCTGCATCTTCCGGCCACCACACTTCGCTGGTGGCAGCTTTGATCAGGAAAACATAGCGCCCGCCTTTATCACGCATGGCACTGGCATGTTTCATGATGTAACGCATGCCGATGATGTATTGCCCCTCATGCTGACTGGCGCGGCTGTACGGGGGATTACCAAAGGCAGCACCTTTAAGCTCCGCAAGACGTTCAGACCAGTCATGCGCCAGCGCGTTGTCTTCCGCAGTGTAATAAGCGGCACATTTGGCGTTATCACCATCAGTGAACAGATCCAGAACAAACGGGCCAAACAGGGTGTTAATTCCCCAGAAAATGTTGTCCGGCGTGCGCCACTGATCGCCCACTTCCTTCAGTTCATGGGCTGGTTTGTTCCGCAGCTCCACCAGCGCCTGGCAATATTTATTACTCATTAAGCCCCCACGTAATTCCCTGACAGATACCACTCTTCACCCGATGCAGCGCGCTTGCTGCTTTTCCGTAAGCACCGCTCACGATGCGCCAGAAAATTGTTTCGTTCTGGCTGGGAGTGGCTTTCACGGAATGCCTCCATCCACACCGTTGCAGCTCGACGGAATAAGCCCCTGGACTCCAGTTCTTCCGCCTGGCGAGTCAGGCACAAAATCACCTGCGGGTCGTTAGTGCCGACACAGAAATTGCGCACAGGTCTGGTTTCACGAACTGGTTGTGGTTCCGGCTCCTGTGCTCTCTCAGTCAGGCGCGGGAAATGTCTGCGTGTATCTCCTTCACAACGGTGAGCCACACGCCCACTCTGACGTAACTTGCTTGCTGACTGCAGAACGCGCTGCCGTGAGTAACCTGCAAAAGCATCCGCAATGTCTCCGGAAGTACACCCCGGATGGGCTTCAATGAATTTCTGAACTTCATTCAAAAGACTCATGATCACCCCCTGAATCCTTCCGGGATCTGGCTGTAGTCCACGTTGTCGTAACTGGCTTTGAAGTACGGGTCCTCGCGTCTGGCTGCAGATACCGCAGGAACTTCCCAGGATTCTTCGAAATGACGATCCGGACCAAAGAACGTGACAGCCTGTTTCACAAATTGTGTGCCGCTGTTACCCATCGCAGATACCCAGCCCGCGTAGCGTTTCACACCTTCCAGCATGGTTTCGGGGTTTACCCCCTCATTCAAACGGGCTTTCCAGGCTTTGAAGGCTGCAGATTTTGAATTGCCACCAGCACGTTTGGGGTATGCCAGCCATGCCTGCTCAAACTCCGGAGAGTATTCCGGTCGGTTTGAACGAACTCGCACAGACTCATCAGCAGATTCACCAACAGCTATTGGTTCATTGACTGGTTCTTTGACTGGTTCAAAAGAGTGACTGGTTCTGGGTGAATCTCCTGCACTACCCCCTGGTGCAACTCCTGCACTACCTGGTGAATTTGCTGCACCAGATAGTGAATTATTTGCACTACCCCCTAGTGAATCTCCTGCACCATCCAGATGAAGGAGATAGATATTACTTGAGTTACCTTTTTCACCTTTCCGGGTGACTTTTTTTACCAGCCCGGACTCACAGAGGGCCGCAATATGATTCATCACAGAACGTTTGCTAATCTCGCACTGATCAGCGATATGCTGATAGCTGGGCCAGCACTCACCCTGATCGCTGGCATTATCAGCCAGCTTAATCAGAACCAGTTTTCGCAATGGATTTCCCACTCGAATTTTCATCGCTTTAACCATCAACTCCATACTCATGCAGCACCTCCGAGATGCTTCATGTTTTTTCCGGAGCAAAAGGCTATAAGCGGCATACTGACGCGGTAATTACGGCCCAGCGGTTCACAAATCACCTTCTGACATTCACGGTCAACCAGGCTAACACGTAGAACATGCCCTGCAGGCGTGGTGTACCACTGACCCGGACGAGGACAACGGAAAGTATGATTGGTAAACCGTTTGAAAATATTCCGGATCATTTACGCCCCCTTACCTCTGAAGGGTTCAGCGACAAATTTATGAGACTGGCCAGTAGCGCCGCGTCGTTGATGCGGTCATACAGACTTACAGCCAGCGGGGATTCGGCTTTTGCCAACATGGGATAAAGCTGCTGCAGCCAGACCTTGTGGATTACCGACAGGTGGGAGTAAAGCACGCTGGCGTTATCTGCGGCATCGCTCAGCGTGGATGGCTTTGAAAGCAGTTTTTCCATCTGGTTAAAGGCATTTATGTATGCCTCTTTGAACCGGGCAGCACGTTTACCAGTGAAGCCCATGGCAAGAAACGCAAAACCGTCGCGGGTGATTTGGTAACAAGGGAGTTTGCGGCCTGATGCGTCGGTGTATTCACTTAACACAAAATTGTGTTCAGTAAATTCAGCGGAACATTCGAGGTTTCTAATTCTATCTAAAACCCGCTCATGCCGTTTAGTAAAGTAATTAGCTACTGCAAGAGATGTGGTGACAACGCGACCATTGATAATCGTGATTTCAGGGTGAGATTGGGTTGGGAGAGTAGTCATGGTGACAGCCCCTATGTTGAATTCAATGAACTCACCACCAAGGCTTTCCACGACCATATAGGTGGTGAGACGTACAGGGGTGGAAATACCGGTCAACATAGAACCCGGCCCAACCGAAGTTGGCCCTGCACGCCCCACCATAATTTGGGCGTAACGATGCTCATGACACGAAAAAACCGCATGAGCGCGGTTGTGCTCTATATTGAATTTCGGGTTTCCACGCCCGGCACCCGCTTTATAAGGTGCCTGAGCAGTGTAACGTCCCGGAATTGCAGAATCAATATGCTGGTGGTCCTTCACACTCAACAAAATCACGCCTGAATTTCCACAAAGGACTAAAGCACTCATGCGGGTAGTCTTTGCGAAGATAGATAACGCGCTGTGTTTCTGGCTCCCAACGAATAACATGAACATAAAGTCCTCTTCCGTCACGAAACCAGCGGTTAAGTTCCTGCACAACTCGCCCCCCACAGTCAGGTAAAGTTCTCTGTGGTTACTTACAGCCAGGTGATTTGGTAATCTGCATTCATGCCGTAACAACAGGTGTTCAGCGACGCTGACCACCAGCTGTTGCGACAAACGGTTATTTGCCGTTAAACTATTCATGCGTTAGTTTCTCCACAGACACAAAACGCCACGACGCCCGGAGCTGCACACTCGCGGGCGTCACTCTTTTCTGGAGCGCAAAAGATTTTGTAGACCAGTGCTGCATGCTCCTGGAGCTTCGAAATTGACAGATACAACTCATCATTAATTGCTGTCTGCTCGTGTGGCTCCACTACCCCATCTTCGATTGCCGAACGAATCTGCTTTGAGTAACTCCCGATCTGTTCGATGACTTCCAGCAGGCGCTGGTTTATATCGGCGTTCTCTACTTCCTCAATTTCAGGAAGCGATACAAACACCCCACCAGCAGACTGTGCGACAGCATCCGCAATGTAGTGAGTGCCAGCCGCGCGCTGTAAAATCATTGCCCATCCCAGCGGGAAAATCTGATCGCCATCTGCACGAAGGCGGTTGAATAAAGCGTTCTCTGTTACATCCAGCCACTCAGCAGCTTCAGCGTAACCTCCCGGCAACGCCGCGATAGTTTTTCTGACAGCTTTCACGTACCACTCAGGTTGTTTTTCCACTTTCCAGTGATGCTTACCCACGGCTTACCTCCTGTTCCTGTGGTTTAAACCCATTCTGGTTTTGGCTAGATTGAAAACGTGCCGGATAAAGAATCTGCATTTCGCTGATTTCACCCTTAAAAAAATTGGCCAGACGTTCTGCAAGATCGATAGATGGAATTTGTTCCTGTCTTTCAATACGACTCAGCGTCGCTGGATTGACCTGAACGCCCGCAGCAACATGCTGCAAAGTAAATCCGTGCGCCTTACGCACATTCCGTAATGGTGATTGCATATAACCTCCACATATTGCGTGATGAGCATATTATTTCACGCAAATATTTTGCGCAAGTTGATTTGCTTAACGCGCAATAAAGAAATGTAATAAACGCATGAACATAGGAAATCGAGTCAGACAACTTCGCCAGGCGAAGAACATGAAAATCGCCGATCTCGCTGAAGCAATAGGAGTGGATGCGGCGAATATCTCGCGCCTCGAAACAGGTAAGCAGAAACAATTCACTGAACAAGCCCTGAGTAATATTGCCAGGAGCTTAGGTGTTGATATTGCTGATCTCTTTACCTCAGACCTCAAAAGTAATACTGTATGTAAAAACAGTATTAGTGAGGATGTTGCGCAGGTGAAGGATGTATTCCGTATTGAAATGCTGGATGTCAGTGCCAGTGCGGGAAATGGCCTTATCCAGGGCGGTGATGTCATTGATGTGATTCATGCCATTGAATACAGAACTGATAATGCTGTATCGATGTTTGGTGGACGACCAGCAAATCACATTAAAGTTATCAACGTTCGTGGGGACAGTATGTGTCCAACCATTGAGCCAGGAGATCTCATCTTCGTTGATATCAGTATCAATCAGTTTGATGGGGATGGTATATATGTATTTGGTTTTGATGATAAAATTTACGTCAAACGACTGCAAATGATACCTGATAAACTGCTGGTAATTTCTGATAATCAGATTTACCGCGAATGGGGAATTACCAGCGAAAACGAACATCGGTTTATGGTCTTTGGAAAGGTCTTAATCAGTCAGTCACAAACCCTTAAGCGACACAATTAACCCCTACCTCAACATCAATTAGCCACCAGAAGGTGGCTTTTCATTACCCACCAAATTGCATATCTCGCAATAAAAACACTTGCATAATGCGCAACTTCATTTTATCTTTCTTTCCAGACATACAAACAAGGTACTAACAAAATTTGGTTGTAACACGGCGTATGACACATGCGTCGTTAGCGGTCTGGTGACGTTAAAGGGGACAATCCACTCCTTGCTCGAGCAAACAAACCAGGTAGCCGGAATGTGCAAGTCAATGATGACGCTGATAAGACGCCTAACCAGCGTGGCGATTCGGTTTGACGCCTGGGAAGAGACCAGGGTGCAACGATGAGGGCATTTATGGAACCGCGACAAAGTGTGGTGCCGTAACTGGCTAAGTGCTCTCAGCGTTGTGGTGAATGCGCAGGCTGATGCGCGAAAGACATTGCAGCTATTGCGGAAAAGAGCTGTTCGGCGGGGCAATTAAACGCCCGTGAGAGTCTGAAATAACCGCAAGCCGGAGATCAGCACCGGTCACCACAGCAGCCACTGCTTTGGCGGTACCAGTTTGTACACTTGCTTACGGCTGGTACCGCTCTTTTTACAAAACAGAGAAGAGCATCACCGGACGACGGGCTCATAACCCAATCCATCCGGGCGGCTGCCACCGCAGGTGTTCTTCTCTGTTTTGTGGAGAAACCAACCGACCTTGCAGGGTCGATATGATGAGGAGTAGCAAAATGGCTAGCGAACGCAGTACTGATGTGCAGGCATTTATCGGGGAGCTGGACGGCGGCGTATTTGAAACCAAAATCGGCGCAGTTCTCAGTGAAGTCGCTTCCGGTGTGATGAACACGAAAACCAAAGGTAAGGTCTCGCTCAACCTGGAAATCGAACCGTTTGATGAGAACCGTGTGAAAATCAAACACAAACTCTCATATGTTCGCCCGACTAACCGCGGGAAAATTTCTGAAGAAGACACCACCGAAACGCCGATGTATGTCAATCGCGGTGGTCGCCTGACTATTCTGCAGGAAGACCAGGGACAATTACTGACTCTTGCCGGTGAACCTGACGGAAAACTCCGCGCAGAAGGTCATTAATATCGTTCTTAATTAACTGATTATTTATCTCATCACTGAATATCTTAATATAGTGAGGACTTATTATGTCTCAGAACTTAGACGCAACCGCAATTAATCAAATCCATGCCCTTATTTCTGCTCAGGGTGTTAATGAAATTATCAGTAAGATTGGTGCCGATGCTGTGGCATTGCCTGAGAATTTCCGCATTCATGATCTGGAAAAATTTAATTTAAATCGCTTCCGTTTCCGTGGTGCGCTTTCCACTGCCAGCATCGATGACTTTACCCGTTATTCTAAAGATCTTGCAGATGAAGGCACCCGCTGCTTTATCGATGCTGATAATATGCGTGCCGTCAGTGTGCTTAACCTGGGTACTATTGATGAACCAGGTCACGCAGATAACACCGCCACTCTCAAACTGAAAAAGACAGCACCGTTCTCTGCCCTGTTGTCTGTTAACGGCGAGCGTAACTCCCAGAAATCACTGGCAGAATGGATTGAAGACTGGGCCGACTACCTTGTGGGCTTTGATGCTAATGGTGACGCCATTCAGGCAACAAAAGCGGCTGCGGCAATCCGTAAAATCACGATTGAAGCAAACCAGACCGCTGATTTTGAAGATAATGACTTCAGCGGCAAACGCTCCCTGATGGAATCTGTCGAAGCGAAGACCAAAGACATTATGCCAGTGGCATTTGAATTTAAATGCGTTCCGTTTGAAGGTCTGAAAGAACGTCCGTTTAAATTACGCCTCAGCATTATCACTGGCGATCGTCCTGTACTGGTTCTGCGCATTATTCAGCTGGAAGCGGTGCAGGAAGATATGGCTAACGAATTTCGTGATCTGCTTGTTGAGAAATTCAAAGACAGCAAAGTAGAAACCTTTATTGGTACTTTCACCGCCTGATTTCATTACTGCAAATGCCCCTGCGGGGGCATTTATGGAAACGTAATTAACTCAATAATCACCGGATGGTGAGGGCTTCCTTTTACCCAAATTCAGCGCGGTGCAGCGCATATACGTGGAGAACAAAATGTCATTTATTAAAACTTTTTCCGGGAAGCATTTTTATTATGACAAGATAAATAAAGATGACATCGTTATTAACGATATCGCGGTTTCCCTTTCAAATATCTGTCGCTTTGCCGGTCATCTTTCTCACTTCTACAGCGTCGCCCAACATGCGGTGCTTTGCAGCCAGCTGGTGCCGCAGGAATTTGCTTTTGAAGCGTTAATGCATGATGCAACAGAAGCGTATTGCCAGGACATCCCAGCTCCACTGAAACGCCTTCTTCCTGACTATAAACGGATGGAAGAAAAAATAGACGCCGTAATCCGTGAGAAATACGGGTTACCTCCTGTTATGAGCACGCCAGTGAAATATGCCGATCTCATTATGCTGGCAACCGAACGTCGCGATCTCGGGCTTGATGATGGCTCTTTCTGGCCTGTACTGGAAGGTATCCCGGCGACAGAGATGTTCAAAGTTATTCCACTGTCACCAGGCCATGCCTACGGGATGTTTATGGAACGTTTTAACGAGTTATCGGAGTTACGCAAATGCGCATGAATGTTTTCGAAATGGAAGGGTTTCTTCGCGGGAAATGTGTACCACGAGATCTGAAAGTGAATGAAACAAATGCTGAGTACCTGGTACGTAAATTCGATGCGCTTGAAGCTAAATGTGCGGCACTGGAAAACAAAATAATACCAGTGTCAGCTGAACTGCCGCCAGCAAATGAAAGTGTTCTGTTATTTGATGCTAACGGAGAAGGCTGGCTAATTGGCTGGCGTTCTCTCTGGTACACCTGGGGACAAAAAGAAACAGGAGAATGGCTGTGGACATTTCAGGTCGGGGACCTTGAAAACGTCAATATCACTCACTGGGCAGTAATGCCGAAAGCACCGAAGAATAAAAAATGAGCGTGATAAAAACTCATACAGGAATTGTTATCACCCGAGACGGTCCGCAGGTAAAAAAACTGCACCAGACAAAGCGGATGTGGGTCGTCGGAAAAAACGAGTTTTACCACAAAGAAACCGGACGCCGCCACTTTGCAGAAAATACTCGCCGCCGACTGCTGATCGATACCATCAAGCCTATCGAGGTGAAGCATGTTTAAACAGAACGAAAAATCTATCGCTCAAATTGCTGAGTATATCCCGCGTGCGTGCCGGGATATGCAGTTGCAGGAAGCCAAAGCACGCCTAGAGAAAAAAATTGCGCTCTATATCGATGACGGCTGTGATGCCGCCGTTCTTAACGCGGCGTTCGCGCCAGCTCTTAACAGTCATACGCGAAAGTCTTTTTTTTCGTGCATCACAGCGCAGATCCGTAAAGGAGGCAACCAGTGAGCAACATTAACTATCAGGTACTGCGTGAAAAGGCAGAGAAAGCAACTAAAGGAAGCTACATCGTAGGGCATACATCTGTTAACCAACACGGCAATTTAACAGGAGTTTTTGTTTGTCAAAAATGGAAAGGAGAACCCGGTGGCGTAATTGCAGAATGTCACGTTAACTGCCTGGTTGAAACAGATGCTCAGGCTTATGCAAACGCTGAATTCATAGCAGAGGCTAACCCGGCTACCGTGCTGGCACTGCTGGATGAACGGGAAAGAAACCTGCAATACATCAAAAGCCGCGATCAGGAGAACGAGGATATTGCGCTAACGGTAGGGAAGCTGCGCGTTGAGCTTGAAGCAGAAAAACAGCGGGCAAAAGTTCTATTTATGGAAAATGCTCGGCTTAAGTCAGGCATAGCCGGTCTGATACACCTCGGTATTCGATATGCAGATGTTGAGGTCATGAAAATTGCTGGAGATGCCCAGCTTTCTACCCCATGCACTGACAGCATCATAAACAGCATTGCAGCAGGCATTTTCACCAAAGAGGGGGCAGCACGATGAGAACACTAGAGGTTCGCGCTGAAGACGTAATCCCTGGTGATGTGCTCATAACATCTAAAGGTCAACAATGTGCGGTTAAATCTTTTTGGATGGAAAATGACAAAGTGACTCTGTTCGGTACGGATGGTTCCGAAACTGATTATGACTACGACGAATTGCTTGTTATTGAGAGAGCTGCCTAATGACCACCTTTACCAAAGAACAGTTAATCTCCCATGCACGCGAAAGCGTTAGTTATCTGGAAAACTTGAAAGGACGTGTTAGCAAAGAAGGTGCGGACTGCAAAGTTGTTATTGAGATGGTTGCACGAGATCTAAAACTGGCACGGATTGCGCTGGCATCGCTGGAAGCAGATCCAGTTAAACGAGTTAACTCAGATCAGATGCGCCGAGTCTGCTTAGAAGCTAATCGCCATTTAGATAAATATGACGCGATGGCGAAAGAGGTAAATAAGTTGCTTGGACGCATCGCCCCGCCAGCGCCGGTAGTGCCGGAAGAAGCAACTCCGGAAAACGTAGAAATGCTCTCTGGCTATGTTTCCACGTACAAATTAACCGATAGCGAGCGCGATATTGCTGCCGAAATATGGAACGCCTGCCGCACCGCCATGCTTCAGTCCGGAAACTTTCGGGAAAGCAAGAATTCGTCAACCAATAATTTTCGGGAAATCTCGGAA
>OWIO01001664.1_pt1 | contig 16365 bp, 5 predicted proteins | sample 1733011 | NCBI WGS metagenome assembly OWIO01 (sample SAMN05065779, study PRJEB22554) | human gut metagenome | biome: ENVO:2100002; feature: ENVO:00000062; material: ENVO:00002003 | host: Homo sapiens | place: USA | reverse complement strand
AAGCGATCGGCGTGAGCAGAGAGCTTGCGGCAAAGCGCAGTACGCCCGCGCTGGAAAAAACGGCGCTGTTTCAGGCGGAGTTCAATACACAGCGGGAGCTAGACAAAGCAGCCAAGGCTGAGGCCAAAAAGCAAAATAAAGCCAAAGAGAAACCGCCGATTCAAGGCAAAGACCGCCGGTTCCGCGCCGATCTTCTTCTGGATGAGAAAATTACAGGAAGAACGATGTTCGCGCTTGAATTGCAAGGGTTCAAATGCCCGCAGAATAAGAACGTGCGGAAAACGCAGGAGTTCAAGGCTGAGTATCAGCGGCAGCTCACAAAGTTCCGGCAGGAGCAGGCGGCAGAAAAGGAAGCCAAACGCGCAGCGCGGCAAGCCGAACGGCAGGAATCGGCTGCGGAGGAAAGCGCACAATAATTTATTTGCACAATCCGTATTGGGAACGGATTTGCGATAGACCAGGCTCTACCCCCTAGAGCCGACTGCCAGCGCGTCACCCCCTGGCGCGCAGAAATCCCCGGTTCCGAATTGGGAACGCGGAACCGGGGGATCTCAAAACAAATCTACCGGGCCTTCGCCCGTCTCGAAATGATGAATCGCATCGACAACTGAATAGCCACAGCATGAGAGCATATTGCCCCGGCGAAGCGACGCGAAGAAACGAGCGCACCAACGGGCAGAAAACGCGGTCTACGTCGCGGCGGGCGGGAGCGCAGGAAGCGGTATTGTATCTGTGGTGAGAAGCATGAATTTGTTGTTTGCAGCAGCTTTTGCTGTGACATAAAAGACCCAACGCTGATGCAGAGCTGTTCCTCGGCTGCATCGGATCAAGTGCGAGGAACGAATTTTATGCGGACAGAAAGGAAGTCAAGCATGAAAAAGATTTTCAATTCCCGCGCGCTGGCACTGATCCTTGTGCTGGCAATGGCCGTATCGCTGTTTACGCTCAGCGTATCGGCTGCAACGACCGAGTCCCTGAGCGGACACGGCAGCAACATTTCCTCTATTGTTGTAACTGGCGCAGACTTTGAGAGCGTCAACTACGCAACAAGCACCGACATTCACGGCACGGTCTATGATTACTATCTGGCCGTACCGGCCGCTACTGCGAACGGCACGGAACTGACCGCAACGTTCACCGCTGCAGCCGATCAGGACAGCAACTTTGTCATCTCGGCTCGCGGCAAGAACGTTCCGAATCCGCCTTATGGTATTGTGTTCATTCGTCAGGGCGCATCCAATACCTACACGGTCACGATGACCGATGGTGCTGCCCAGGTATCGGCCTATGCACACAAGGATGTTGTCAACGAGTTCGGCAAGTGCGACACCTACAATTTCCACTACTTTGTGGATAAGCCCGTCAGCATCTCCACCGGCGACCCGGTGTTCATTGCCTGGGACGGCAACAACGGTACGGTCAGCGGCCGCGACGGCAAGAGCAGAATCCCATCTGAGTTCACGCTCTGGGTCGAAAACCCGACCTCTGTCACAGCTGGCGGCGTGACGCTCTCCGCGAGCAGCGTCAACGGCGAGAACTACGCCTACACGATCACGACCCCGGAGGACCCCAACGCGGACAACATGTCTATTGTGGTTGTCGCTGGCGGTACGACCTATACGATCTCCTGCCCGCCCGCAACGGCGGCAAAGGCTGGTACTTCCCCCTCCGCGGTGACGGGCTACCTGCCTCTGGGCCAGTTCGCGAACAACTCCGGCTGGACCTATGTTGGCTCCAAGTTTGTGGACAAAAAGGTGCTTGACAGCACGGGTATTTCCCTTGGTACCTTCGGCGGCTTCGCTGAGTTCTACTTCAAGGACGGCATCAAGGATCTGGCTACGAATCCCTACGGCGTTGACTTCGTGATCTACGGCAACGCCTTCAATGGCAACCCCGAACCGGGTGCGGTTCAGGTCGGTGTGGTCACGGTGAACTCCGATGAAACGGAGACCTTCTACAAGTGGTATGAGCTGGCTGGCTCGAACTACTACAAGGGCAACTTCAACTACGACACCACGAAGGCCGCAAGCAGTCTGTCGAGTATCTACTCCGGTACGCTGCGCAACACCAGCGTCACCTACACGCGTGTCAACACCGACACGAGCAAGATCGACGTGAAGCTTGCAAACTACGATCGCACGCGTCTGGTCAATGCCGCCAACTGGTGGCCGCTGACCACGAACTATCTGGCAGGCTTCAGCACCCGCCACGATGACGCGAACGTGACCGCAGCCTACACCGGCGACGGTGAAAACGACACGATCACGTTCACCGGTATCACGGCCGTTCAGGACTTCAACGATAACGCGTCCTACGCGTTCGGCTACGCGGACGTCACCCCGAACGGCAGCCCCGACCAGTACGGTATCCCGGTCAACCCCTACGTCCCGTACACCAACGGCAAGACCGGCGGCGACGGCTTTGACCTGGCCTGGGCTGTTGATATTGCAACCGGCGAGCCGGTCAACCTCAGCGCCCTTGGCTCTGACAAGGTTGTGAAGTATGTCCGCGTCTACTCGGCGGCGCTCGATGTTGCGCAGTTCGGTGAGACCTCTCCGGAGATCACCGGTGTCTTCACGACGGTTGGTACAGATGGCCGTGGTGTCTCCAATGCGGCAACAATTAAATTGAATGACACGACCGTTAGTACATCCAAGGTGAATAACTCGTCTAAGCAGTATTTTGCAACTAAAACCGTTACGGCAGGTCAGAATTCGACGCTCAGTATCTCGGCCGCGTCTTCCCTTTACCTCTATGTCAACGGAGATCCTGTGACAGATAGTGCCACCACGCCGTGTGAAATTACTGTCAACCTTGCCGCTGGTGAAACGGCATTTTATCAGATTATCACGCAGACTGGAACAAGACAGCCCAGAATCCAGACAATCAAATTGACAGGCGTTGCAGCAACAAGAAGTGCGGCTAATTGATAACACGGTATGGAACAAGTAACAAGTACAAAAAGAGCGAAAGGGAGCAAGGGCTTACGCCCTTGCTCCCTTTTTGTGCGCTGTATTTCCCTCCTTTTAGCAATCATCCTTGTCGGCAGTTCCTGGCCTATTTCAGCCGCGGCAGCAGATAACAATGTGATTGATACGACCGATGACTCGCTTCAAACACTTAGTAACACCAGCTACGGCAGCGATGTAACAGTGTACTACACGGTACTGCCAAAAGATGCGACAACATGTACCCTCGTGACCGGGGATAGTTACTACATACGAACCGGTCTGAATGGCGACATTTATGTGCCAAGAGAAATTTTGTCCAAGCAAAGCTGGTACCATTCTGTGTATGATGCTGCTTTGTATGCAAATGAGCAGACACTTGACGTCACAGAGACGTGGTATGAGACCTATGACAATTTCATTGCGTTCACAGAAGAAGATTATCACGACGATTACTACGATGAAGAAACTGGGAAATTCGACTGGAATAGTTACTTTCAGGGAGAATTTCAATTTTCATCACCAGAAGAATATTGGGAGGATTTGTTTGCTGCATGCTATGAATCCTCCTGCACAATCAAATTGGATAGAGCTTATGGCATTGGTCCAAATACCTTTGCCAGTATGTTCGGAAACAGCGGACTTCCCTACGATCAAACAGTCAAATATTATCTGATTGAACTGAAAGATGACTTAGATACAGTTTTGATCAATCGAGGGACGGTCAATGACGGCACAGCCAAGAAAGCCATCCTCATCCAGGTGGGTGAAAGTGTTTCTTTGGATAAATCTGCTTTGGAGGCAGTAATCGCTGAAGCGCCAAAGGAAACTGACAATCGGTACTATACCTCTGATGATTTCTACAATGGTAAGGCAGTCAGTGAGAATCCAAATGGTTACTGGGCAGAATACCAAGCCGCTTTGACTGCGGCGCAGACCACGTTGGCTAAAGCAAGTGAGCAGAGCCAGTTGGATGCTGCAAAGTCCGCATTGGAGGCGGCGATTGCCAACCTGATTCCCAAGACAGAGGCGAACACGTCTGTGCTGTACGAGGCCGTACACGCTGCGGCTGGCGATGCGTCTTTGTATACGGAATTCACTTGGCAAAAATACGAAACTGCAAAGGCTGCAGCGGAAACCTTGCTGAGTACATATTTTGATGCAGATACGCACAAGGCCACATCGGCCAATACGCCTGATGCACAGGACGAAATCGATGCAGCGGCAAAGGCAGCGGACACAAAATATCTGGTTCGCAAGAGTTCCTATGATTATTACTATGCACTGCTTGCGGATGCGCGAAACGAGGCCGAAGCGCTTCTGGCTCAATACAGCCCCAAAACGCTGACCGAGAGCAATTACAGTAAAGAGTCCTGGGCTGCGTTCGTTTCGGCGTATGATGCGCTGAAGGAGGTCATTGATTATCGCATTGTAGGCGGCACGTGGGAGGATTTCCGCATTTTGAAAGCCTACAACGGCGAGGACCTTGAAGCTGGTACCAGTGGAGCAAACCGTCTGACTGCGTTCAAAAATGCGGTCAAGTCGCTTGTCAGCAGCGCTGATGTAACAGTCTCCTTTACCTACATCAACAACTTTGCCGCCCTCTATCCCAGCTTCCGGCACAGCGGCACGGACCTCTATGTGACGTCCGAGATGGCGCTGAGCAACGGCGCGGCGACGTTGTACGACTTGGTAGAAAACGCAAGCCTTGCGATGGACACGCAGAACGACACCTCGATTCTGGGCGGCGAGCTGGGCCCTGCCGGCGAGAACGACAGCGATACCAACCCCTACTTCCTGCTGTTTGTCAACGGGGAGTATTACGGCTACTACCGCTGGGCCGCGCGCAGTATGACCGGCAAGCTCAATACATGGAAGAGCGTTCAACTGCACAACGGCGACGACGTTCAGCTGGTGCGTGTGAGCGTGCCAGTGTGGAGCAATGAGGAGTCCACCGGCTACGATTCGACGGGATGGCACTACATATGCTCGGACCTGCCTTCGCTGTACCGGGATAGCATCGCGCACATCGCAATGCAGACCCCGTCCGCGACGATCCGCATTGGCGACAAGGCCGGCTTCTCGGCCACAGTCACCGGCGCGGGCACCACGAACCGCGGCCAGGCGAAGAGCAGTGAGAATATCACGCTCTTTGTCAGCGACCCGCAGAGCACCGAGACGCTGGCCCAGCCGACGCACAAGACCATTTCGGTCACGGACGCGGGTGGCAGTCTGGAGTATGTGTTCCGCGAGCCGGGCTGGTACACGGTCGCGATGTTCAATGTGACGCCGGACGTGGTCGGCAAGAAGGACATTGTGGACATTGAGACGCCGGGTGAGTATTACTCGCTGTATACCGGCGACTACGCGATGGTCTATGTGGAGAATGTTTCCGACACGGCGGCGCTGCTGACCCGGTACCGCGCGGAAAATCTGGCCAGGGCCAAGGCGTATTTCGAGCAGTTCCACGACTACGACTTCGCTTCCGGCTATTACGATGACACGTTCAAGCCCCTGTATGACACGCTGAAGGCCAACCAGACCTCCGCAGCTGTGTTCAAGAACCTTATGGACGCGTTTGACGAGGACTTTGCCGCTCTGCAGACGGCGGGCGAGAAGATGCTTGACCACGCGGCGATTCTCGCAGCACTGCGCGAGAAGATGTCCTATCTCCCGGATGATCTGACAACGCTGACGGCCAGTGATAAGGACTTCGTTGTAGAGCTTCAAACGGACTACGCCGCGCTGAACACCTATCAGAAATCGCTTCTGACCGCAAACGAAAGAGCGACGCTGGAGGCTCTGGCCAAGATCAAGGCGGACGAGCTGCCCGAGGTGGCGACGGTCAATCTGGTGCTTGACGAGATTGGTAAGTTCCCATATAAGAGCGGCAACGGCAACCCGTATGTCGGCTGGCCGAACCTCAAGTGGTATGTCTCGCCAAATCCGGACGGGAGCGTGCCCGAGCCCAACTATCGCGATAATAAGTGGAGCGCAAAGCTGCCCAGTCCCGTAAAGGCCGGACAGTATGTGTCCATCCGCTACTATCTCGATACGACGGACAAGCAGTACTGGCTTGTCTGGTCGGTAGACGGCGGCACGAGCTGGAACAAGGCGGAGGCACTGACGCTGGTTGCGCCGGACGCAAACAAGACGCCATACCCCGGCTACTATCAGGGCACCTACCAGATTCCGAAGGATGCCGCCGACGGCAGCACGATCACGTTTACCGTCAAGATGGTCTCCAAGACGGATTACCATCGGATGTTTGAAACGCTCGACGATAATGCGATCACCAAGCTGAAAAATGCGGCTATCGCGGTCGTTGAAGCTGCGTTCAAGGCCTGCAATCAGAACGAATACGATGCAGACGGTATTGCCGCTCTGAACGCTGCGCTGAACTCCGGCAAGGAAGCCATCAATGCAGCGGATACGGAATCGGCAATCAAAGCCGCCCGTGATAAGGCTGTCGCAGCGATCAAGGCTGTGCCGGAAGCCGGAAAGACCATTAAGACAGGCAAAACCAAGTATAACTCCGGCACAACCGTCGGCACCGTGACTGTCAGCGTGGAGAACACGACGTACAGCGCCGCTCCGTTCACCGGCACCATCGTCTCCGGCGAATACGAGCTTGGCGAAAACGACAGCATGATGACCGTCGTACTCAAGGCACTGGAGCTTGGCGGCTACACTTGGAACGACGACATTGAGGATCTAACATCGGATTCCTACACCAAGACCACCTACATTGCATCCATCCATAAGGGCAGCGAGACGCTGGCTGAAAAGGATGGCAGCAAGGGCGCTGGCTGGATGGGAACCAAGAACGATTGGTTCGTCAATCAGGGTTTCGCGGCGTTCACCTACAAGAATGGCAGTCTGAGATCCGGCGATGTGATCCGCGTCATGTTCACCACGAATCTTGGTGAGGACATCGGCGGTTCGTGGACGAACAACGAAACCACGCTGTCCAGTCTGGAATTCAGCAGCGGTACGCTGACTCCAGCGTATAGCAGTGCGACCACCGATTATCTCTTGGTCATTCCCAGTGAGCAGATCGGCACGCGCATCAACTATTCCGCCGCAAATAAGAACTTCCAGACCAGGGCTTATCTGAACACCTACGGCAGCGATAACGCCTACTACGCAAACGGCGACATTATGGCCGTTTCGTCCGGCGACGTGATCTACGTCGGTGTTGGTGACAAGAGCTGGCCCACCATGAACAAGGCATCCAACTACACGACGACCCGCTATACCATCACCGTCGTGCAGGAGGGCAATGCAGCAGATGTGCAGAAGCTCATTTCCGATCTTCCGTCTCCGGGCAAGATCACGCTGGCGAGCGCAGCGGATGTACGCACGGCAAAGGCACAGTATGATCTTCTTACAACAGAAATCCCGGAAGATATGGTCAAGAAGCTCAACGACTGCTATACGGCCATTACGGACATGGAAGCGGCGAAGATCGTCTCTGACGCGATTGCTGCCCTGCCTGCAACACCGACCGTCGATGACATTGGCACAATCCGCTCCGCAGAAGAAGCCTATAACAAGTTGACAGACAATCAGAAAGGCTATCTGACGCAGCGCGAGGTCGACAAGCTCAACAACGCGGTTTCTGTTGTGTCTACGCTTGAAGTGGGCTATGTGTATGGTCTGATTGCAGCACTCCCCGCAAAGGATGCTGTGACAGCACAGGACCGCGCAAAGATTGACGCTGCACGCGCCGCATACAACAACCTGACCGAAGCGCAGCAAAAGCTGGTCAGCAATTATTCCAGACTGACCGATGCGGAAAAGGCGCTTGAAGATCTCGGTACGACCGCAATTTATGAGGAGTACCTCCGCAATGTACTCGAATACGTCAAAGCGGAGACGCACAATCCGTCTCTCGGCTCGACCTATGGCGAGTGGGCGGTTCTGGCCGAAGCCAGAGGCAATGTCAGCGCATCGGTCTGGTACGACAAGTACCTGTCGAACATGGCAACGACCGTTGCTTCTAAGAACGGCAAGCTCGATAACACCAAGACGCAGACCAAGCACACCGAGTATTCCCGCGTTATTCTGGCGCTGACCTCGATCGGTGAGGATGCGACGAAGTTCACCGGCTCCAACGGCACGGTTTATAACCTTGTAGAACCGCTGTTTGAGAAGAACGGCAGCACCTACCGCGTTTCCGAGCAGGGCAACAACGGCACGGCATTTGCACTGATTGCACTGGATTCCGGCAACTATTACGACAATGCGACCGGCACAACTGCACGCAATGCGTGGATCAAGAGCTTGTGTGATGCACAAATCAATAATGGTGCATGGGGCATCGACACAGATTTCCCCGGCTCCAACGTTGATATGACGGCAATGGTCGTACAGGCATTGGCTCCGTATTGCAGCACGAATGCCACTGTTAAGGCTGCGGTAGATAAGGCGGTGGAATGGCTGTCTGCTGAATACCAGAAAACCGGCGATTATGGCAGCTCTGAATCCGCCGCACAGGTCATTGTCGCGCTGTCCGCACTGAACATCGACGCAAAGATAGACAGCAGATTCCAGCATAACGGCATCAGCGTTTTGTCCAACTTCCTGAGCTATGCGGACCCCAACTCCAAGGGCTTCCTGCACGACAAGCAGCCGAACAGCACGGTCAATCAGATGGCATCCGAGCAGGCGGCCTACACGCTCGTTGCGTATGACCGCTATGTAAACGGAAGCAAGCGACTGTACGATATGTCCGACGTGACAAAGCGCGAGAACGCGGACGCACAGGCTGTTATCGACATGATCAACCAGATTGGCTATGTCGATGAATCCAGCTATAACGCGATTGCGGAAGCGCGCAATGCCTACAACAAGCTCTCTGCTGCTGACAAGGAAAAGGTCACGAACTACAATACCCTGACCGCTGCCGAAACTTCGTACAAGGCAATTCTGAAGCAGAAGCAGACAGATCAGTACAAGGCATTGAAAGCGCACTATGACGATCTTCTGAACGATAAAACCAAGAAGTACGGTACCGCCGCAAAGAAGAAACTTGCAAGCATTCTCCAGCAGGCACAGACGGATATGAACGCTGCGGAATCCTGCGAGCGTGTCACGGCCATCTATGAAAAAGCTATTACTGATCTCGATGCTGTAAAACCGGGTGATATTGAAGTCACATTCCGTCTCATCGGCGCGCTCGAAGCAACGCAGGATGTTGACCTGACGACCGACAGCTATCTGCCCGAATACGTCACGTGGGTTCCCACCAAAACGTATGCACTGCAAGAGAACGCTACGGTTTATGACCTCTTTACCGAAGCCATGAGCGATGCAGGCTTGCGGTATATCGGTGCGGAAAGCAACTACGTCAGCACCATCTATGCCCCGTCCTGCCTTGGCGGATACACGCTGAGTGAGTTCACCAACGGCAAGAAGTCCGGCTGGATGTACACCGTCAACGGAACGCATCCGAATCAGGGACTCAAGAACTGGACGCTCAAGGACGGCGATGTTGTCATCTGGCACTATGTCAATGACTACTCGCACGAAGTCGCAGACTGGTTCAATGATCCGCAATATCCGTCTCTCGGCAACGGCACCTACTACAACGACTGGCTCCGCGCTGCGGACATCAGCCCCGAACAGTATGTCAATGAGCTGCTGGGTAAGATTCTGAAGGTTGGCAAGAACGGCACGGTCGAACCGAAGCTGACATTCCAGCACATCGGCAAGTCTGTTACCTTCACCTTCAAACCGGACACCGGCTATAAGGTCAAGGACGTCAAGGTCAACGGCAAGTCTGTCGGCGCAGTCAAGACCTATACCATTGACAAGCTCACGGTATCGACCAGAATTGAGGTCGAATTCACCGACGAATCGCTTCCGTTCACAGACGTGCGCAGGAGCGACTGGTTCTACGAGGATGTTGCATTCGCGTATGAAAACGGTCTGTTCGCAGGCACGAGCGACACAACGTTCTCTCCGAACGCATCCATGACCCGCGCGATGCTCGTCACGGTTCTGTACCGACTGGAAGGTCAGCCCGCAGTCAACGGACGCAGCGGCTTCTCGGATGTCCAGTACAACGGCTACTATGAGGACGCTGTGACGTGGGCAGCCGACAATGGCATCGTCAACGGCACCAGCACCACGACGTTCTCTCCGAACGCAAACGTCACCCGTGAGCAGATGGCAGCGATCCTGTACCGCTATGCGCAGTACAAGAAGTACAATACCGCCGCAAGCTCCGGCTTGAACGGTTTTACAGACCATGCAAGCGTGTCCGGCTATGCCGCGGCTTCGCTGGAATGGGCTGTTGCCGAAAAGCTGGTCAACGGCAGCGCCGGTAAGCTCATGCCGACCGGCAACGCTACCCGCGCACAGGTTGCAGCCATTCTCCACCGCTTCGTGGAAAACGTGGCGAAAACCACAAAATAATCACTTTGCAGCACAGGACTGCCCCCATTTGGGGGCAGCCCTGCTTGCCGCATTATAGGGAGATTAAAATATGAAGCAAATTCGTAAATTTGCAGCGCTGATTCTGGCGTTTTCCGTCCTGTTCTCGCTGGCTGTTCCCACATTTGCAGCGTCCAGCGTCCAGAGCGAGGTACAAGGCAGCGCCGCTTACATGGTGTCCGCAGTCAAAGCGCCGGAGGTCGGCTCCATCGGCGGCGAATGGGCAATTATCGGTCTTGCTCGTTCCGGTTACGCTGTTCCCGCAAATTACTATGAAGATTACTATGCGCGCGTGGAGAAGTACGTCAAGAACTGCTCCGGCGTGCTGCATGAAAGAAAATACACCGAGTATTCCCGCGTCATTCTCGCCCTGACTGCCATCGGGCGCGACCCGTCCAAGGTCGCGGGATACAACCTTTTGACCCCGCTGGGCGATTTTGAAAAAACGATCTGGCAGGGCATGAACGGCCCAATCTGGGCGTTAATCGCGCTGGATTCCGGCAATTACGAGATTCCCAAAAATCCTGCCGCAAAGACGCAGGCCACGCGCCAGCTTTACATCGATGAGATCATCAAGAATCAGATGAAGGACGGCGGCTGGAGTCTCACCGGCACCGGCGATTCCGACGTGGACATTTCCGCAATGGCATTGCAGGCGCTTGCAAAATATCAGGACCAGAAGGCCGTCAAGACCGCGACAGACAAGGCACTGACCTACCTTTCCAAAGCGCAGGACAGCAAGGGCGGCTACGCATCGTGGGGCACGACCAACGTAGAGTCCGTTGCGCAGGTCGTGGTCGCGCTCTGCGAGCTTGGGATTTCTCTGGATGACAGCCGTTTCGTGAAAAGCGGCCACAACCTGACAGAAAATCTTCTCTCTTTCCGCCAGTCGAACGGCGGCTTCTACCACGTTCTCGACGGTTCGGACGGCAATAACCAGATGTCTGCGGAACAGGGCTTTTACGCTTTGGTCGCCATTGACCGCGCGGCAAATGGCGAAAACAGCCTGTACCGCATGGGCGACGTGACCAAGAACACCTCGAAACCCAGCACGAGCGTCAGCAAGGGCAACGTGGACGCTTCTGTGAATGTTCCTGGCGTAACCGCTCCCGGCACAACGTTCACCGATGTGAAAAATCATGTGAACAAAGCTGCTATCGAAGAACTTGCATCCCGCGGCATCATCAACGGCATGGGAAAAGGTACTTTCATGCCCAACAAGACCATGACGCGCGCGGAATTTGCTGCTATTGTCACACGCGCCCTCGGTCTGGCTGCAAAGGATACAAAAGTCTTTACCGATGTTCCAAGCTCCAAATGGTACGCCGGTTACATCGGCACAGCCAACAGCAGCGGCATTGTCAACGGCGTTGGCAGCGGCAAATTCAATCCAGACGGCACCATCACCCGGCAGGAGGCTGCCGCGATGGTTGCCCGCGCCGCAAAGCTGTGTGGCCTTGATCCATCGATGGACGCGGCAGCGACAAAGGATATGCTGGCGCAGTTCGGAGACTACCGGAGCGTTGCAAGCTGGGCGAAGGAACCGATGGCGTTCTGCTACTCCGTCAATATCCTCGACCAGAGTGACCTCAATATTGAACCCACAAAAGCGATTCTGCGCTGCGAGATCGCACAGATGCTTTACAATATGTTGACCGCTGCGGAGTTGATTTAACATGACATTTTGGCAGAAACACAAATGGAAAATCATTGTTCCGGTATTGATCGTTCTGGCGCTAGTTGCGGCCTTTACCTTTGGCGACCGGGATATGCCGAAACAGAAAGACACGTCGGAACAGCCGACCGTTGCCGCTCCGGTGGAGACACCGGAGCAGGACACAGCGGCGGCAGACGTGCCGGATGACGTTGAGACGGGACCGGTAGAGACACCCGCCGAAAGCACACCAGAGCCGTCTGACGACCCGCAGACGGACGAATCTGCGCAGACGGATACCGAGCAGCCAGAATACGTTTCGCCGGAGGAAGTTCAGGCCAGCGCGTCCGGTGAATACGAAGAAGTAAACGGCATGATGATCGACACCGGAACGGGAAAGGATAAGTACCAGACGGACCCCGTGCCGGAGGGCAAACCCATCCCAGTTGAGCCGGAGGACGTTGAAATTGGCGACGCGGAATACACCTGCACGCTCTCCATCTCCTGTGCTACCATTCTGGATAACATGGATTTGTGTGACCCGGAAAAGGTGGAGCTTGTGCCGGAGGACGGCTGGATTCTGGAGCCTATGACCGTCACGTTCTATGAGGGCGAGAGCGTATTCAATGTTTTGCAGCGGACGTGCAAGCAGCAGAAGATCCACATGGAGTTTTCCAACACGCCGATCTACAATTCCGCCTATATCGAGGGGATCAATAATCTCTATGAGTTCGATGTAGGCAATCTCTCTGGCTGGATGTATCAGGTCAACGGCTGGTTTCCCAATTACGGATGCAGCCGGTATCAGCTTCAAAACGGCGACATTGTGGAATGGGTCTATACTTGTGACCTCGGCAAAGACGTTGGCGGCGATTACTGGAACAAAAGCGAATGAGAAATAAAGATGCCTTTTCGGGCTATCATCCGACGATCAATTTCCTATACTTTGCACTGGTGCTGCTCTTTTCGATGTGCCTGATGCACCCGGTCTATCTGATAATCTCGCTTACCGGAGCATTGGCGTATGACATTACGCTCAAAGGCCGGAAGGCGGTGCGATTTGCCGTCATGGGGTTACTTCCCATGGCGGCGCTTGCCGCGCTCATCAACCCGGCGTTCAATCACGAAGGGCAAACGATTTTGACCTATCTGCCCTCCGGCAATCCGCTGACGCTCGAATCCATGCTTTACGGTGTGGCGGCTGCGGTCATGTTAGCCAGCGTCGTATTGTGGTTCGCCACATACAATGAGGTTATGACCTCGGACAAGTTCGTGTACCTGTTTGGGCGTATCATTCCGGCGCTGTCCCTCGTTCTCTCCATGGCGCTGCGATTTATCCCGAAATTCAAGGCGCAGATGCAGGTCGTTTCCGAGGCGCAAGCCTGCATCGGGCGCGACACCAAAAACGGCAGTGTGTTCCGCCGCGTCGGAAATGCTATCAAAATCTTCTCGATCATGGTCACATGGAGCTTGGAGAACGCAATCGAAACGGCGGACTCCATGCGTTCGCGCGGCTACGGATTGCCGGGGCGCACAGCGTTCTCCATCTATCGTTTTGATGACCGCGACAAAGCTACGCTTGCGTGGTTGATCTTCTGCGGCGCATATCTGATTTCCGGCTGGATGGCAGATGGCGCGTACTTTAGATATTACCCAACCGTCAAAACCGCCGCATGGACACCCATGACCGTGAGTTTCATGCTCGTCTATCTCGCACTGGTGCTGACACCGGTGATTCTCGACCGAAGGGAGGACAGACAGTGGAAGTCTTTACAATCCGAAATTTAACGTTTGCATATCCCGAACAGGAAAAGCAGGCGATCTCTGACCTTACACTGTCCGTCCAGCCGGGTGAGTTCCTGGTCCTCTGCGGTCCTTCCGGGTGCGGTAAAAGTACGCTGCTCCGGCAGCTCAAAACCGTCCTCGCGCCGCACGGACGCAGAAGCGGCGAAATCCTGTTCGACGGAAAGAAGCTCGACGAGCTGTCCCAGCGCGAACAGGCTGAGAAGATCGGGTTTGTGCAGCAGAGCCCGGAGAATCAGATCGTCACGGATAAGGTCTGGCACGAGCTGGCATTTGGTCTTGAATCCCTCGGTTATGACACGCCGACCATCCGCCGCCGCGTTGCGGAGATGGCATCGTTTTTTGGGATTCAGGAATGGTTTTACAAGCCGGTCACGGAGCTGTCCGGCGGGCAAAAGCAGCTTTTGAATCTTGCATCGGTCATGGTGCTCCAGCCAAAAGTTTTAATCTTAGACGAGCCGACCAGTCAGCTTGACCCGATTGCCGCGTCGGACTTTTTGGCAACGCTCGGCAAGATCAACCGCGAACTTGGCACGACGATTATTCTGACCGAACACCGCTTGGAAGAAGCGTTCGGCTTTGCATCGCGCGTGGCCGTTATGGATGGCGGCAAGCTCCTTTGCACGGGCACGCCCGCCGAAGTGGGCGCAGAATTAAAATCCAGCGGCAATGCAATGTTCCTTGCCATGCCCGCCGCCATGCGTATTTGGGCGGCAACGGATTCCAAAGCGGCCTGCCCCATCTCCGTCTGCGACGGACGAAACTGGCTGCTCGACTATGCAAAAACGCATGAATTAAGACCTATCCCAGAAGAAAATGAAAACGCGCCGGACAGCGAAACCGTTATCTCGGCGCAAGAATTGTGGTTCAAGTACGATAAGGACCTGCCCGATGTGGTCAAGGGCTTGTCGCTGGAGCTGCACAAGGGCGAATTTCTGGCGCTGCTCGGCGGCAACGGCACGGGCAAGACCACCACGCTCAAGCTGCTGGCAAACCTGAAAAAAGCTTATCGCGGCGAGCTGACCATCACCGGCAGCGTCGGAATGCTGCCCCAAAATCCGCAGGCGCTTTTTGTGAAATCCACGGTGCGCGCGGATTTATTGGAGATTTTACCAAAATCCGAACGCAAATCCGAGCGCCTTGCACAAGTCGTCTCCCTCTGCAAGCTGGCAGAGCTGCTGGACCGTCACCCCTATGATCTTTCCGGCGGCGAACAGCAGCGCGCGGCGTTGGCAAAAATCCTGCTTCTGAATCCGGACATTCTGCTCCTTGACGAGCCGACAAAGGGGTTGGACGCGGAGTTCAAACAGGTTTTCGGGCAGATTTTGCGGACGCTTCAAGCGTCCGGTGTCGCAATTCTCATGGTCAGCCATGACATTGAGTTCTGCGCGAAATACGCCGATCGCTGCGCCCTGTTTTTTGACGGAAACATCATCGCGGAGGCCGAACCGAGAACGTTCTTCTCCGGCAACAGCTTCTACACGACCGCCGCGAACCGCATTGCGCGCGATATGCTGCCCGAAGCGGTCACGCCCGAGGATGTGATCGCAGCCTGCGGCGGCACAGTTGAACCGGAAGCGGAATTACCGGAATATCAGCGCATCCCGCCCGCGCCGGAGAAAGAGACGCGGACGGTGAAAAAGCTCCCGGTCTGGCGAAAAATCCTTGCCGCCGTGTCCGGTGCCGCTTCGCTGGTGCTCATCGCGCAGGCCATCGGCGTGACGGATTTGACAAAGCTCATCGACGCGAACGGCATGACGGCGCTGGCAGGTGGGCAGCTCAAGCTCTACGGCGTTTTGCTTGCCGCGCTTCTTGTGTTTGCGCTATCCATTGGCCGCAAGGCAGACAGGCCGGACTATCTGGTGCAGACGCCGCTTGAAAAGCGGAAGCTCCAAAAGCGCACCGTGACTGCCACGCTGCTCATCCTGCTTTTGATTCCGCTGACGCTGTTTGTCGGCGTGTACTACTTCGCTGGGCGAAAATATTACTTCATTTCGCTGCTGATTTTGCTGGAATGTATGCTGCCGTTCTTCCTGATTTTCGAGGGCAGAAAGCCGCAGGCGCGCGAGCTGGTGCTCATTGCCGTGCTCGTTGCGCTGAATGTGGCAGGACGCGCTGCGTTCTTCATGCTGCCGGAATTTAAGCCGGTCGTTGCGATGACGATCCTCGCGGGCGTGGCTTTTGGCGGTGAAACCGGATTCTTAGTCGGCGCAATGACGATGCTTGTCTCGAATATGCTGTTCTCGCAAGGGCCTTGGACGCCGTGGCAGATGTTCTCGATGGGGATTATCGGCTGGCTGGCAGGAGTCTTATACCGCAAAGGCGTTCTGCGGCGCGGGCGGCTGAGCCTTTGTATCTTCGGCGTGATCGCGTCCACGATCATCTACGGCGGCATTATGAATCCCGCGTCTGCGCTCATGTGGTCGAACACGATCAACTGGAAAATCATTTTAAGCTACTACGTCACCGGCCTTCCGGTCGATCTGGTGCGCGCCATTGCCACGTTTTTCTTCCTGTGGT
>OWIO01001653.1_pt1 | contig 16427 bp, 15 predicted proteins | sample 1733011 | NCBI WGS metagenome assembly OWIO01 (sample SAMN05065779, study PRJEB22554) | human gut metagenome | biome: ENVO:2100002; feature: ENVO:00000062; material: ENVO:00002003 | host: Homo sapiens | place: USA | reverse complement strand
GGGACACTCCCGTAATAGAGGTGGGTAATCTTCCTCCCAAAATCCGATGGCCCGTATACCGTTCTTTTCCACGAAATCCGCTTCGGCCTTTATCTCGCTCGTAGCCATCCGGGAGGTGATCGTGGTTATCGCGCTTCTTTTCAGCCCCCAGCGGGCCAGTACGGCTGGCGGGGCGGCGAAAACTTCGGCCAGTCCGCCCGCCTGGGCGATGAGTTTCCCGGTCTGACGGTGCGAAACGCCTTCCGCCCGGTAAAGGATGAGTATGTCCTCAAGTTCCTGACGGGTCATGCGGTCATTTTTTTACCGTTTTGGGCATACGGTACAGCGTGACGACTCCTTCGGGCGAGGTCGTCACAATACCCAGCCGCCCGTCGCGGCCGAAATCTTCCGCCGTGAAATCTTTTTCCGCCTGTACGGGAAATCCCTGAAGTTTTTCCCCCGAAGGGTTTATCCCGTAGACCTTCCCATCCGATATCCGGTACACCAGCGCGTCGTCCGCTGCTACATACACCACGGCGGAAAGGGGGGAATGCTCTGTTTTTATCTTGCGCATGGATCCGGCTTTGAGATAGCTTATCTCGTTGGTCGATGCCACGACGGCTTTCGGTTTGTCCGGGGTTATCTTTTTGGCCCGTGCCACTTTTTCGGCCGTGGTCACGTAATTGCCCAAGCGGTCGATCACGTGGAATTTATTCCCCGTCCAAAAAGCCATTTGGTAGCGTTTGTTGTCGTACAGGTCGCATACGACGATGGGCGAGGTGATGGGTGCGCCCAATTTCTTTTTCCAGAAAAGGGACCCCTTGTCGGAGATTAGGTAAATAGTCCCTGCGGCATCCTGTATCAATACGTCGTACCGGCCGTTGCGGTGGTTCGGGAATGCCATCGGGGAGGTAGCTGGTGCGCTTTCCAGAGCGTATGACCATTCCTTGACGGCCTGCCGGGGGGCGCTTTCGTCCCAGGACAGGCGGATGTTGAGAAATGCCGTCCCGCTGGTAGCACTCACCTGCAGGAAATTGTACCGGAGGTTTTTGAATTTGGAGGCATTGTCCCGCACGTATTTTTCCACAGCGGTCAGCGGCTTTCCCAGCCGTCGTTTTTCCTTGACCTTTTCCGTAATTTCGGCGCTCCATAGGTCTCCCCGCACCAGTACCAGCATGTTGGTGTTGGTGGCCAATAGATTCTTTTGTTCTGCGTAAGGCAGTATGGAGGTCAGGGTCGTGCCCGAGAGGATGTCTTCTATCGTCTTGCGGATACCTTCTTGTGAAGGGGCGAATACAGCCGCTCCGTTCACTACGGCTCCGAAAGAGACCCCTTCCTTTCCTGCCGCCCGGGTAACGAGGTCCCGGAAGATGGTTTTCTGCCCGATGGGGACGATCGCATGACCCTTGTACGGATCGGGCCGCACGACCGACGAATCCGTTATTTTTTCCAACGCTTTTGCAGCCGCATCGGGGTCTTTGATCCCGATCACGATCGTTTCTTCAGGGCTCCCTGCGGCATGGACTACCGCCAATCCCGTTCCGGCCCACGGCAGGAAGAAACTACGGAAATCGCCCCCGAAAAGTTTGTTGTATTTCTGGGCGGCATTGTTGTACAGGTGGAACTGCGAAGATGCTTTCAGATAGCGGGTATAGTCGGAAAAGTACGTGTTCCAGTCCGAAATGCCCAAATACGTATATTGAATGGCATCCGAAGGGATATACGCGTCGAGCGAGATATTCTTTACTTTCTGTCCGGCCAGTACCGAGGCCAGCGCCGCCGTCGAATCTCCTGTACAGAACAAGCCTTCTCCCCGCAGAGTGGTGCTGTCGGTCCGTATTTCGAGGGCAGCCCAAGGGGCCAGTTCCCCGGCGATACCGGGGTCGATGCCCAGGTTTTTGGCGGCGTAATCGGCTATCTCCGGGAAACGGAGTGCGACCGTCGCTTTTTTGCCGGACAAGAGGATAGGATAGGACTTGACGAAGGACGGGTCGGATTCCAGGGAAACGCCTCCGGCCTGCTGCAGGATGGACTGTTCCAGGTACAGGCGGTTGTCCGAGAGGACAAGATACCCTCCGGCCGTATAGTAAGAATAAGTGCCCGAAGGGGTTTTGACAGTTATGATATCGGTTTTTTCATACCGGTCGGTATTCGCCAGAGTATCCGCACCGAACGCATTCTTCGGGGAATCTTTCCCGGTCTTCGAAACGAACAGCAGCGAAATGCTTTTCGCCCCCACTTTCGATCCGGCGATGGTCATCGGGCGTTTCAGGACACCATCCCCGCCCAGTTTCCGCATCATCCGGATACCGTTATTCAGCGCTTTCCGCAATCCCAGCGAATCGAAGGCCGACAGGTATTGCGACGTTTCGATATCGCCGGCGAAAGAGGCCGGATCGTTTATCCGGGCCACCATCATCGAGCCGACGGGAACGGCGTTCAAGGAAGCTTCCCGGGCTGTCTTATGGTCCGGTGTACAGGAAAACAGGACAGTTATCCAAGATAAAGCGGCTACAGCGGCGCAAAATCGGAAAGGGCGTTTTTTCAGCATGCCTATCACCAGTTTTTACAATTGTTTCGTTTCTACAAAAGTACGCAAATCCGCTTGGGCCCGCAAGGTGCGCGTCAGTCGTTTTCGTAGGACTCCTTGAATAGATATCGGTCCACCGAAAAACGTCCGGGCCCCAGGATGAGCACCAGTACATAAAATCCCAGATAGAGGACAGCCAGCTCTTTTACCCCGAAGGTATCGCCCCCGTGCACCACGAATATGGCTACGCACATATTGAAGATCAGCGGCAGGACGGCCAGGCGGGTCAGGGCGCCGGCAATGATAAACAGCGAGCAGACTCCCTCGGCCAGAATGGCCAGGATCAGCGACAGTTGGCTCCCGATACCCAATGGATCCGGGAAAGTCATCGACAGGGCCGGATATCCCTCGATCTTGGGGATCGCATGGGTGAGCATCATCGCCCCGATGAATATGCGGAGCAGCAGGGCTACCCAGCCGTAAGCTTTGGCCGGAATCGGCGCGCCAATGAACAGGAATTTTTTCATAACAGGAAGGTTTTTTGGGTTTTATCGTTCAGTGATCTTTTGTTTTTCAGTTCTTTCCGAAATCCAGGCCCGTTTGCGGCTCCAGCAGCCGGAAACTCTGCCGGTGCAGGGGGGTCGGCCCGTACAGGGAAATGGCTTTGCGGTGCTCGCCGGTAGGATATCCTTTGTTCTTTGCCCAACCGTACTCCGGGTATTTCCCGGCCAATTCTTCCATCAGGTGGTCCCTCTCGGTCTTGGCTATCACAGAGGCGGCGGCAATGCAGTAATACGTGGCGTCCCCTTTGACTACGCATTTGTAGGGGATATTTCGATGGGCCCGGAAGCGGTTCCCGTCTACCAGCAGCAGTTCCGGGATGCAGGATAGTTTGTCTACGCTTTGCTGCATGGCCTCCACAGCAGCCCAGAGGATATTGATCTCGTCGATCCGTTCAGGGGCGATGTGGGTGAATGCCCACGAGACCGCATTTTGCTCGATATCCTTGCGGAGGATTTCCCGCTGGCGGGCAGAAAGTTGCTTGGAATCGTTCAGGTTTCCATTATGGTAATCCGCGGGCAAAATGACAGCAGCAGCCGTTACCGGGCCGGCCAGGCAGCCCCGTCCCGCTTCATCTGCTCCGGCCACTGTCAGAGCGAGGTCTTCCCAATGTTTTAACGACATGATCGTTCGTTTGTTTATACAAATGTATATATTTGTACAGGATTAATTTGCAAAATCTTTCATCGGAAAGAATAAAACATTTGGAGAAAATCGTCGCCGGGACCGAGGATGAAATCTTTCCGCGGAGTTTGGTTTTTCCGGTAAGGCGATATCTAAAAACTCGAAGAATGACGACAAAACATAAGCTATTCTGTTTGCTTGCGGTGCTGATTTGTACGGCGGGTTATGCACAGGAAAAAAGCGTACTGAAAGTACGGGTTGTAGGCGCTCAATCCGGTGATAGGATTACTTTGGCCGAGGTGGGCGCCGACAACAAGCTCATCCAGGATACGGCGGCCCTGTTTACCGGCGCGGCGGATACAGTGCGATTCGTTACCGACCGTACCGACCGGATGCTTCGCCTTCTTTTTACTTCGGCTGCCGGAAGGACCGGACAGCTGATGATCTTTCCCGAAAGCGGGGAAGAATATACCGTGGATGCCCGCAATGGAGATATGGCTACTGCCCGGATATGGGGAGGGTTGTATAACACCGATGAGGGTATGAAAGAAATAGCCGCGATTGAGCATCGCCGGGACAGTCTTTCGAAAAAAATCATGGAATTGACCCAGGCTGGCCGGCAGGAGGAAGCTGAAGCGGAAATCAAAGTATTGACAGGGATATATAAGAACCTCGTTTCCGCCAAAGAGCGTTTTATCGTTTACCACCCTAACAGCGGGTATTCCGCCTATCTGGTGAGCGATCTGATGAAATCAATCCCTCAGCTTACTACTTTGGACCGGGTGCAGAGGCTCTACAATAGTCTGAACGGCGGAGCGCGCAATACCTATTCCGGCAATAAAGCCAATGAAGAGATATATCTTCTGATCGCATCATCCGAAGGGGCTGCCGTACCCCGTTTTACCTTGACGTCCACCGAAGAGGAGTTGGTATCCCCTTCGCATTTCCGGGGGAAATGGGTCGTTCTCGATTTTTGGGCTTCCTGGTGCATGCCTTGCCGGATGAGCAATCCGGAACTGGTCCGGTTGTATGAGAAATACCACGATCGGGGCTTGGAGGTCATAGGGATCGCCTGCTGGGACCGGGAGGATGCCTGGAAAAAAGCTATCGAAGATGATAAACTGCCGTGGATACAGCTCAATGCCAGCGAAAAGATCGAAGGGCAGGAAGACGTGATTAAAACTTTTGTCATCACAGGAGTGCCTACATCTATTTTAGTAGATCCGGAAGGAAAGATCGTATACCGGGGACATCCCAGTGAATTGCATGAAAAATTAGCCGAGATTTTTCCGGAATAAACCCTCGACCGGAATTATCTTTGCATAGATATAAACGACAAAAACTTCAGATATGAAAAAATTCTTCAAATGGTTTGCCGTCGCATTCCTGCTGCTGTGTTTGTTTTTTTCCTGCACACAAGTGCGCAAAAATGTGATATCCGGACAAATAGAAGGGCTTAATGCGGGAGACAAGGTCGTCCTGGCTTCCTGGCACGCTTCCAAAACCCTGTGGGTGGCGGACGATTCGGTCACGGTCAAAAAACCGGGCGAATTTACCATCAAAACCTCCGACAAAGGCGAAATGCTCCGTTTGTTCCTCGTTCCCCAGGGTGATACGGTCGATGTAGCCGACGTACGGACCCCTTCGCTGAAACTTTTTGCCGAAGGGCTCGGGAAATATACGGTCACCGGTACAGTTGCCGATTTTCCGAAGGCGAAGATCGTCGGCGGCGTATACGAATATCCTGAGGTAAAACAGATCGATTCCCTGAACATCCTTCGCGAAAGTCTCCGCCAGGAGGCCTCTACGATGGACCGCATGGATACATCGTCCGTCAACCGCCTGAACAAACGTTGGGAAGAAGTATCAAACAATATCCTGGCCGCCCAGCAGGCCGTGGTGAAAAAATATCCCGACAATAATTTTGCCGCCTGGGTACTGTCCGACCTCGGATTTTCGTATGATGCGGAGGAAATAGACCTCGTGGACAGCCTTTACCAAGGGCTTGCCGACAAGGTGAAAAGCTGTTTATACGGCCGCAATATCAAGAAACGGGTGGAGAACGTCCGCAGTTCGGCTCAGGGAGGTACGGCAGCCGATTTTACCCTCACCTCTATCGCGGGAGATACGATCCGTCTGTCCGACATGAAAGGCAAATGGGTGGTAGTCGATTTCTGGGCCTCGTGGTGCAAGCCGTGCCGTATGTACAACCCTCATATGATGGAGCTTTATAAGAAATACCATCCGGCCGGGCTGGAAGTAATCGGCGTGGCCGCTTGGGATGCCGATGCCGATTGGCGCAAAGCGATCGAGGAGGATGGCCTGCCCTGGATCAATGTCAATTCCGGCGAAAAGGTAAAGGGACAGGACAATGTTTCCGAGACGTATGCCATTACATCCATACCGACGACTTTGCTGATCGATCCGGATGGGAAGATCGTATACCGCGGGCATCCGTCCGAAATAGAGGATGCGCTTAAGAACGCTTTTCCTGGGGTAAAATAGATAAAACGGAAGGAGATATGAGTACGGGGGCATTATGCCCCCGTATTTTTTATAAAAACAGGTGTTTCTTCAGATTTTAAAATTTAAAAAATATTTTAACAGCAGGTCTTTATTTTCTTTGTCCATTGTTTGGGGGGTAGTCAGGAATTGATAGATATAGTTGTCGCGGATAGGATCCTTGAATGGGGTTATTCCCGGAATGGGTTGTTTTTCAAAACTTATGTTCACCGGGGCTTTCCCCAGTAATTTCGACAGCTCTTTAATATGACGGGCCGACCGTTCACTGCGATTGTATTGGTCGGTTGTGATGAACAAGGTCGGTTTATTGTACATGACAGCAAATGATACTGAGGCACTCCCGTGCAGGAACACGGCTTCTGCATGTTGGACGAGTTCGATGCTCCGGTATTTCATTATTTTCCGGCCGCCGAACACTTTATCGGGATAATCGGATTTTGGGTGCGCGGCGATGATCACATGTTGCCCGGTCGCTTGTTCATACCGGGCAAAAAAATCCCGCAGGGTTTTGTAATAATCATTTGCGTATTGACTTAGATCTTCTCCTAATATTAATTTTGCATCTGGGTGGAGAGGAAAAAATTCATCTAAGAAGACGGTGTACGGTACTGTGGGAAGATCGGAAGATCGGGGTTTGCCGCTTGTTTTTAAGTAGAGGTCCCAGTCCGGGTGATTAAGGACCAGCTCTGCGCGGGGATTGCGGTCGGTGGTTATCAGGTGTGGATATGCCGTTATGTGGCACCGGCGGAAATAAAAGCGCATGGCAGCGGTGGAAAGCCGGTTTTTGATGCTTTTCAGGACGCGTTTAGGGGTCAGTTCTTTTAATTTTTGAGAAAAAGGGGCATTTATTATCGCCGTACTGTACATCCACATCCGGATTAATTGGATGTGATGGTTATTGATCGTCTTAAAGAATTTACGGTTTTTCCACAATTCGAAAACTTCGCCGACAAAGATAATATTGGATGTATCCGTCTGATTTAATTTATCTTCCAGTTCTTTATGATTTCCGATCACAGAAACATAAGGTTCTTCCAGGGTGTCGGCCAAACTAAAATTCCTGTGAATGATCCGGGAACAATCCCAAAATTGTACATTGAACCCTCCGGCGCGTAATTCATCTATGTAAAAGATTTGTTTGCGGCGGGGAGTTAGAGGTTCATGATCTATTATTACGATATCCTTCATGCGGTGTATGGCTATATACGACAGGGCAAAGATAACATTTTGCCGGTATCCAGAGTGCGGCCTTAGCCGTTTTACGATCTGCGGAGCCTGGACGTAATCAGACGGGCAAAGCGAAATGTTATGTCCCGCATGCCTTTTACCGAAACATACATGAAGGCGAAAGATATTATTCCGGTCATTCCAAAGATCAGCAGGGCATATTTTATCCATTGCCAATAGCTTTCGGAAGGGTCTATCGGAATAAAACCTTTGAGATAATAAGTGGCCCCAATGGTAAACAAGAATATCAGATAGTTCAGAGCTATTTTGGGGATATAGTTCATAATGGACTGTTTAAATCCATCCCGGAACAGGAAATATGGTTTCCAGACCATTACGATACATATCAGGGAAACGGTGCTCCCCAACAGCACCCCGTTCAACCCCAGGAATATACCTCCTGCGATGGAGAGGGATATGTTGATCGCGGCTTCCGTCAGAGGGGCCCAGACGTCATAAAACAAGCCGTGTGCATAAATAAATGATTCGTTTGCGATGCGGGTGATCCGAATGAACAGGTTGATCAGAATAATGACCAGTGTAATGTTCGGCAGGATATAATTTTTTCCTATCCAGAGGCTGATGAACGGGTCGATGAGGTGGTATATGGAAATGACGACTACGATGGCAATAAAATAATAGAGGGCAGTGAGCTCCCAATACACCTTATGAGTGCGGTCTTTGTCATTCTGAGCTACCAGATGCCCCACCCCTGCCTGCACACTGCCTATGATCTGGGTGATCAAAAGGAAAACCTTTTCTATTATCAATGAATAGTTGGTGTAATAGGCCACCATTTTTAGGGAAGTATAGGCGTAGATCAGTACTGGGGACAAATTATACAACGCTGTCCCTGCAAGTCGATGGACAAACAGCTGTTTGGTGTATTTTACGACTTCGGGAAATTGTCTGAACAAACTCTTTCCTTCCCGGACGCTGGATTTGAGCCAAGGGTATGTTTTGGCTATTCGGCGGTTGAGGATAATACTGTAGATCACGGAAAAGGTCATTTCCATGGCCACCCACACATAGAGGTTGCTGGTATAGTAGGCCAGTCCCGTCTGTATTAATAGCCTTAGAATATTGGCGCTTTGAATATATGTGGTAACTACGTATTGCTTTTGGTCGGCGCCGAGCAGTAGTTGACGGTAATTGGCAAAATAACTTAGCAGCGATGAGCCTAAAAAAGAATAATATGCAAAAAATATGACCCCCATAGGGATCGATGTTCTGGAAAAGATAAGAGGCAGAAAGCAGGATACGATCACGGCAATCCCCAGGACAGCCAATCCTATCCGGTTGTAGATATAGCCAAATACAGAAATGATTTGGTTTATTTTAGCCGTATCCCTTTCGAATAGAGGTTTGTATAGCATATAGCCTATGGCCGCGCCCACACCCATTTCCGCCAGGTTCATCAGGCCAAGCATATTGGACAGGGTGGTGGTCAGCCCGACAAAATCTTTGCCCAGTATTTCAAGGAATGCCCTGCGCGAAATAAAGGTAACACCAAGCACTAAGGCGTAAAAAATGAGATTTGTACGCGCATTTAAGAAGCTTTTTTTTACCCTTGATTCCATTTTACTTCAGGTTGGCTCTGGTAGTTACCGGCGGCTTATTTGTCGTTTGAATTTCCACAGCCCTAAGAATAGGTTTGGGCTGAGCATGAACAAACGGAAAATAAACCGGGTTTTGAAATTTTCGCTCCGGTAAAACGGATTGATACCTTTGGAGACTATTTCCCAGTTAATCAAATTGTTGCGCGTATCCCGTAAAAAAACGGGATCATAATGGTCAAAAGTGTCCAGATATAACCGGACGGTACCATACAGCGTCCGGAACGACAAATAATTCAGGGCATGGGCGTTTTGGGCTTGCAGACCCGATGTCCGGAAATAATCCAATGTCAGCTTCATTGCTTTTTGCCGGTCGAAAATATTCCGGGAATTCCTTTTGCGTGTGATGGATTGACTATTGAAATAATAGTGGTAAAGACATTCCGGAATGTGTTCATAGTGTTTGGTATATGTCCCGAGTATCATGTTAAACGGGATGTCCTCATAAAACATCTTTTCGGGGAAATACAGTTTATGTTGTATAATGAGGTCCTTTTTTATAATCTTTGCCCAAGCCGTTTTTATCGACAGTGCCAATTCTCCCCGAAACGAATCCTGTACAGGGCCGCATAAATGGCTTTTGTCGTTCACTTTGCAATCGAGGACCTCTCCGCGTTCATTGATGATATCCCGGTCACATGAAACGACGTCGGCGCCTGTTTCCAAAGCTTTTTTATACATTTTTTCATACATCTCCAAATCGACCCAATCGTCGCTGTCCACGAAGGAAATGAATTCCCCGCGGGCAATCTCCATTCCTCGGTTCCGGGCGCCTCCTAAGCAAACGTTTTCTTTTAAGTCAACCACACGTATGTTATTGTATCGCGATTCGTACTCCCGTAATATTTTTATGCCGTTATCCGGCGAGGCATCGTTGACACAGATGATCTCGATGTTTTCCATAGTCTGGCCCACAAGGGAATCAAGGCATCTGGGCAGTAGCTTTTCGACATTATAGCATGGAACGATAACTGATATTTTGATTTCTTGCATGGCTTTGAATACGGGAAAAACGACCGTATAATCCATACAATGAAAATACTATATCAGAATATCAGGGTAGCGATGCTATGCAAATCTAATTTTCTCTATTCCTGATATTTAAAAATCCTCTAATTTAATACTAAATAATATCGTCAAAAACGGTCATTTATTACGGATTTCAATAAATCGACCCACTTTTGACCGATATTATCTATCGTAAAGCGTTTGCAGCTTTTTATACCGTTCGTAGCCATCCTGGCGCATTCCATAGGATTGTCCATCAAAAACCGGACCTTTTCAATAAATGATTTGAGATGGCCGTTGGGAGTGATAAAACCTTCTTTTCCATCGGTTATCATGTCATAGACAGCGGAAAAACTATTCATTACCACAGGGACGCATCCTTTTTGGAGGGCTTCTCCGATGGTCATCGGCCACCCCTCATAAGCGGATGTCATCAGGAAAATAGAGGCTCGGGTGTAATAAAGCTCCGGATTTTTACGCCCTTCGAACGTTATGCGCTCCAGGCGCATATCGGCAGCCATTTTTTTGTACAATCCTGCGTCGGGGCCGTCGCCCACAATCCGGAGGTTCCATTCGGGATATTCATCCTGAATCTTTCTCCAGGTTCTCAGGATTAGTGATATGCGTTTGGATTGTTCTTCCAGCCGCGATACGACAAGAATGGTCTTCTCTTTCTGTTGAAACTCCTGTGAGGTTATTTCTTGTTCGAATGACAAAGCATTCCCTATGGCCTGGGAATGGGAAGAATCCTTTAAACGGTATATTTTCCGGAACGGCTCAATGTAGGAGGGCGACAGGAGAAGAAAAAGATTTGAAAGCAGATAAGCATCCTGGAATTCTTTCATCCGTTGCCTCCTGCGGTAATTTTTGTACACAGGAAAGCTTAGGAATTTGATAAGTCCGGTTATTTTGCGCCGGATAGATTGGGATTTTATTTCCCCGATCACCTGACTCCATAGGGGGGCAACATCATACCCCGGGACATTATGCAAGGCAGAAACGATTTTGCATTTGGTGCCTTCGGTCGCCTGCTTGAGTATAGAACTGAACAGATACCCTTCATTGCATATGAGGGCGTCTATGTCGAATTGTCTTATAATCCCTCCGATATTTTCTGCGGTCAGCTTCCCCAATGGTATCTCCGTGATACGTTTATCTGCCGTCGTGATATTCTTGTATGTGGTAAATACCTGGATGCCCTCGGTAGAGGCCAGATAATTGCTGATCAGAAAGGTAGTACGGGATGTCCCGTTCTCTCGAACGTCTATATCCCTTTGTGAAACCATCAGGATTTTCATGCCTTTTTTAATAGATCTTCCAATTCGCCGGCTACACGGCCGTTCCCGGCCTGGTTTGCATGGTATCCGTCCACGTAATAGGTGTCCTCCGGAATATTTAATGGGTTAATGAGGGTGACAAATTGCCATTTCCGGGAAATATCATCATATATTTCATTGAACTGCGCTATCGTTTGGACCACTAATGGGTTTGCGTTCACCATTTTAGGGCCGGGCTGGGCTATTTTTAATATGATAACACGTTTTACGCCGTTTTTTAAGCAATGGCCGAGATAGTTTTCTATATTTTCACGAAAACGGCTTGCCGGCACATCCGTACGGTTAACAGTCCTTTTGACGAATAGTTTGTAGATTTTCCAAAATATTTTTTGTATGATACCCGGCATTTTGTTCATTACCCGGTAAACGAGGGAAGTCGTGCGCATATAACGCGGGGAGCAATCACAAATACCCAATTGGAGGATCACTTCTTCGGGATTGTAAAAAGAGAGAAATTCGCCATAATCCCAATCGGATAGCATATCGGTCGTGCCGCTTCGCCTGAACAGGGGGATAAAGTCTTTATCCGGCATTCGCTCTTTCAGCATTGAAATCCAAGTGTGGGAATAATAAACCCCAGGCCTGGGCAGGCCCAGCGAATCGCTGATGCAGAGGATTTTTTCCATTACGGGGCTTTATGCTTGGCCGGATATATGAAAGGCCGCGTATTGGCACTCGGCCTTGTGTTTAATAGTTCATTTAAACTACAAAGGTAATACATTTTTCCTATAATAAAATTTAAGGCGGTTCAATTTGATTATTAGAGGTTTATTCTGAACGGACTGAATGTAAGGATGCTTTTGCACACTTTTTATTTTGTAGGCTATAAATGAAGTATACTAATAAACAATTGTTTGTACACCGCATTGCGGGAACGGCATTATTCGGGCTGTCACCTGTTTTTGTATATGCTTATACTTCCCTGGCTATCGTAGTGGTGTGGAAGCCTTATTTCCTTTTTCCCCAAGGATTCAAGATACCTGTGTGGAAATATTGGAGGACAACCTTTTTATTACTATTGCTGATCGGGTTTTCTTTTGCACTGGTATCGATATTAATGCCCTATATCCGTTTTGTCGACCCCGCCAAAGGATTCCTAAACTGGATTCTCTACGCGGTGACAACGGCTGTCGTAAACGGGTTGGCCCTCTATGGACTTATGTATGCATTTATTCCGGGGATGAGGCTGATAACTGCCCGGCTTTATGGCATCTTGGAAAATAAATTCCGAAAAAGAACCGAATAAATGCTTCAGAATGTATATCCGCTCATTTTCAGGTAGTAATTTTCCAGGTGGTTTTTCTGCTCCTCCACGGTGCAGAACCGGGAATAATCCCCTTCTACGAAAGCTTTGGTCTGAAGATAAAATCCGGGTTTGAATTTTTTGTCCAAGCTGTCGTCTATTTCCACCGGATTTACTGCCACGCTGCCGATATTCTGTACTTGCAGCGATTCCATCGGTTTTAAATAAAGTCTGTGTGCCTTTGTCAATATCTCTATCGCCCAACGCCCCGGGGCTTCCCAGTTGGCCGAATACGAGAACAGCGCACCTGATTCTGAAATGCCTGCCCCCGCGAATACCGACGAGGCTGGATGCCACGGAAGGCCGCCGGTATGGTAACAGGTTATTTCCCGGGGTTGGCCGCCCAGAAAAAAGGCGGTATCTATCACATGGGAAGAATTGTTGACCAACAATGTTTCTAAATTTACTTTTTTCAGATGCTTTGCCGCGGCGATCACATGCGACCATTCAGTAAATTCAAAATTGAAAGAAGCTACACCTCCATCCTGGCGAATGAGATTTTCAGCCTCGAGGACAGAGCTGTAAAAACGTCGGTTGAATGCGATCCGAACATTTGATCCGGTCTTTTTTGCACGCCGGATAAGGTCTTCGATCTCTCCCGGGTATCCGAATCCCGGTTTTTCCAGTAGGATATTCTGCACCCCGTAATCCATCAGTTCTGAGGCAGCGCCCTGCAGGCTTTCTATCGGCAGGGCGACAATAGCCCCTGCCGGAGGCTGCGGGTTGGAGCGCAGGAATTGAGACAACCCACCCCGTATTACAGGGTGCTTTACCGGATATCCTTTTTCCTGCAATTCTTTTTCGAAAGCGGCGGCAGACTGCTCGCTCCGGCCGATTGCCTGGAAATCGACGCTCAGCTCGGACAGGATTTTTGCGTATTCTCCACCGATATTACCAGTACCTATGATCCATATTTTTCCGTCTTTCATTTTGTCATGCTTTTTGTAATGTCATTTGTATCTATTCTCGGGAGTTCGTAGACAGGGTTCGATGCGATATCGGCTATGGCCACCCGGGTCGTGAACCCGGCTTTGAATTCATATTTATCCAACAGGCAGAGGGTATCCCGGTTGTAGTTGCCGTAGGGGTAACAAATGGTCCGGGAATGAGGGTTCCCGCCTATTGAATCGATAAATTCGGCCGATTTTTTAATTTCTTTTTCCTGTGCTTCCTTCGATAGGGATCCCAGCCAGAAGTGGTCGAAACCATGGCTTCCGATATGCATCCCGTCGGCCACCATCAGCTTCATTTGTTCGAGGCTCATGTACAGTTCGCGCGAAAAGGCACCTTGGTCTATCCCTACTATTTCGGTAAATAATTCGTTGGTGATTTTCTGGCGTACTTCCAGCGGGAGTTCCACTTGCAGCAGGCGTTTGAGGAAAATAACTTCGGCAGGATCGAAACGGCTGGCTGCGGCCAGTCGGGTATAATAATTTTCGTAGCTGTCCAGCGAATAGGCCCCGCGGTATTTATCCAGTAACCGGCTTGTTTCTTTCAGTAATTTTGAAACATCTTCGGTGGAAGCCAGAATGAAATGGATCTTATTTACATCCAGTACCGTATGTTCTGTCACAGCCCGGACAGGCGCGAAAAAAGAACCCTGTATCCCCCGGTTTTTAAGGATCGGGAATACCGTCGTAAAATGGTCTGCGTATCCGTCGTCGAAAGTGAGCAGGGCTGCGTTTTCCGGGAGCGGAACATTATCCTGATAGGCGGAGATGACCTGTTCCATCGTAATGAGCCGGTAGTTCTGTTCCAAGTAATTAATTTGTCGGATAAAGATTTCTGTGTCGAGCCCTTTTATCCGTGGATACCGGGTGTGTTTCAGGTCTCGCACGTAATGGTACATGACTACCGTCAAGGATTGCTTTTTCATAATATATTCGGACGGTCCTGGTCGCCGTCGCCTTTGAAAATTACAAAATGATCTTTCGGAGTGTGTGCGCAACCTATTTTTACGTTTTCACGCACGAAAGGTTCAAAATAATTGGGAATGACGGTGTCCGGGTCGTCAAAATCTAATTCGCAAAAGCCGGCCAGACGGAATGCCTCCGGATCTATACCATAATTCAGGCAGTCTATATATTCTGCTTTTTCTGTTTGCAGCAGATGTTGGACGGCATTGTAAATAGAAGGCATCTGTTCCACGTTTCCGTAAATATCCACGATGCGGATGCAGCGGGCTCCCTGGGTATCGATAGTCCTGGTCACCAGGACGGATTGCAAGGCCCCTGCGGTGAAAACGCCCAGGAAGTCATATTTATAGAACGGGTGTGCCGCATACCTTGCAAGCAGGTATTGCGGGTCTTTTTCCGGGTAGTACGAATACTTTATTTCCCGGATTTCCTCCGGGGATATGGTCTTGATAACAGCCTCGGGTGTTTCCCCTGTATTTCCGGCCGCCGGTTTATCTTTGAATTTTGCAATGTGAAAATCCGCTACACGTTCATTGGGGATGTAATAATGATGCATTTGCCCGATGGTCAGGCGCGCCATGGAGTAAAACTGCCGGGCGATCTCGCTTATTCCACTGACTCCGTAAGCCTGGAATTGGGGCAGGCGCAGAATTTTGCGCCACAGGGATACCCCGAGCAATCTGATTTCGCTGTTCTGTACATCATCCCTCACTTTCCATAGGGCTCCGAAATATACGCCGGGGGAGGAGGGGATCGGTATATAACCGAAAACGCCGTCGATCTCCCCGCTCAGGGTGTTTTTCGCGAGCAGGAAATTATAGGAACCATCCGGTGTCCGATGCTGGAAATCAAGCAAAGTATCGGACGTGGCTAAAGGATGCCCTGCTTTCCAGTGTTCCTGTATGAATTTTTTCAGCAAAGGTTTCTCTTCTGCCGAACACCGATGGATTTCGTATATCATGGCAATTTCCTGTCCAGGATTTCCAGGATCGTATCCAGCGAATTCATCCCGGCAATTTCTTCCGGTTCGAATTCTACCCCGAATTCCATTTCCAATTCTATCATCAGATTGAGGTGGTGGAGGGAATCCCATTTGTCGCAATTGGCTGCAGAAATAAGGTCATCGACCGCCGGGAGTTCGAAAATGCGGGCCATTATGGCTTTAACCTGTTCTTTCATAATATCCTGTATATTGTCTGTTCTTTTCTTATCCAGGGGGAAAGGGGTAGTATCCCGTTGACAAATCCTGATTTTTCGTAGAAATCTGCCGTTTGGATGTTTTTTGCAGTGGGAATATAACAGCCTTCGACGATTTCGATGCCGGCGGACTTCAACCGGGAGAGGATTTCTTCCAGGAAAATGTGTTCAATCCCCTTCCCTAATATCCGGCAACTGAGCAATAAGCTGTCGATGACTGCCCTTTTGCCATCTGTCCGAACGATAATAAGCCCGGTAATACCGTGGTCCCCGAAACGGTCGCTTACCGACAAAGCCCATATCCGCACTCCGTTCACTATCAGGCTTTCGATGTCGCTTTCGGTGTACCGTTTGGTGGTAAGGTTGAATTGGTTGGTCTTTTGACACATTTGTGCCAATCGGGGGATATTGACCGGGGAAGCGTCTTCTATTTTAAGGGTTATTTCCAGGCTTCGGAGATAACTTTCCATGTCTGTAAAAGATTTCCGGGCGTTTTCCCGCTGGGCATTGGCTTTATACTGCGATGTTTTGGAAATATCTTCCGAAGTCAGGGAGTACTGTCTCTTATACACATCTGACGCTGCCGACGATACTCCTTGTGTAGAT
>OWIO01001644.1_pt1 | contig 16486 bp, 20 predicted proteins | sample 1733011 | NCBI WGS metagenome assembly OWIO01 (sample SAMN05065779, study PRJEB22554) | human gut metagenome | biome: ENVO:2100002; feature: ENVO:00000062; material: ENVO:00002003 | host: Homo sapiens | place: USA | reverse complement strand
GAGCACCTCAAAAACACCATCATACACTAAATCAGTAAGTTGGCAGCATCACCAGCCGAGTTTTACGCTACCGTAGACATCTCAACTGATGACCTGAAAGAACTGCTGGCAGAATGGCAGCATTACTATAACTGGGAACGCCCTCATAGCGCTCACAACGGTAAAACTCCGATGGAGCGCTACTTTGAACTTGCAGAGCAAACACCATACTCTGATGCCGTTCACGCAAGCTATCAGCCCAATGAAGAGCATATACAGGAACAGAATTACAAGCTTGAACTTGAACTGAGAAAATTGAAACGATGTCGAGAGCGTTCATAATTCTGTGTCACGTTAAAAAATCATTACAACGTAATCACTTTATCGAGGCGGCCTTCAAAATAAATCGCCAACTGGGGCAATGTCAAATTCCAGCTCTGGATCGGCATTGTCCATTTTTCCTGCGCATTCATTGCCCCCAGATACAGTATTTCAACAGACTGTTTTCATTCGGGAAAGCGCCTTTTGTTTTTGTCAGTTTTCTAAACTGGCGATGCACTGATTCAATGGCTTTTGTCGTGTAAATGACCTTACGGATCGTCGCCGGATACCGGAAGTAACACGACAGATTGGCCCATTTTCTCCGCCACAACTGAAGTACCACCGGATATTGCTGCCCCCATTTTTCGTCCAGTTCATCCAGTGCAATTTCCGCTGCCTCTTTTGATACCGCACGATAAACCGGTTTTAAATCAGCCATAAACGCCTTGTGATGCTTCGACGCGACATATTTTATCGAGTTACGGATCTGGTGGATGACGCACAACTGAACTTCTGTATCGGGGTAAATGCTGTTTATCGCTTCCGGGAACCCTGTCAGACTATCTACACAGGCAATCAGAATATCGTTTACGCCACGATTTTGTAGATCGGTCAGTACCGACAGCCAGAAGGTAGCGCCTTCACTTTCAGACAGATACAGACCCAGTATCTCTTTTTTACCTTCCAGATTCAGGGCGAGAACGGTGTAGACCGCTTTGCTCTGATAGCGCCCGTCTTCACGGATTTTATAGTGGATAGCATCCAGCCAGACAAAGGGATAGACCGCTTCCAGCGGACGTTGTTGCCACAGTTTCAGCTCAGGAATAACTTTATCGGTGACTGCACTAATAGTGGCACTGGACACGCTGAAAGCGTATAAATCCTCGATTTCCTGGCTGATATCTTTGTAACTCATGCCCAGCGCGAACATACGGATGATCTTTCGCTCGATCTCACCGGAGAGTGTGGTCTGATGTTTATTCACGAGTTGAGGCTAAAAAGTGCCATCGCGATCGCGGGGTGTGGCAAGTTCAAAGCTGCCAGTGGACGTTTTTACGGTCTTTTTGCCTGAACCATTTTTACGGTTGGCTTCAACGTCCTGAGCCAGATGCGAATCGAGTTCAGCAGCCAGTGCCGCTTCGGTTAACTGTTTGATTAATGGCGTTAAGATGCCATCTTTTCCACTTAATGTCTGACCAGACTGGAGTGCTTTAAGCGCTTTGTCGAAATCGAAGGGTTGGGACATGTGTCATTCCTTTTTGATTGCATATTACTGGAATGACACAGAATTTCTAACACTCCCACGATGTCTATGAATCACACACCTTATAATTTATTATACGCAAATTCCTTTCATATATTTGTCGCCTCCCGCTCTTCCCTTGAAGATATTTAAAAGCGTTTTTTAAAATCAGAAAGAGCAAACTTCAAATCTGAACCACAAAGAGTTCTTTGAGATTCATTCAACATATCATTTACAGGTATAATACCTTTTTTCTTCGAGGAATAAAATTCCATATCGCTATTATTTTTTAATCTCCAGTCTCTCGATACATCTATTTCTCCAAGATATCCTGTAACTATCAAATTGTGATAGCCATGCCCATGCATAATCTCTTTCAGACGTTGTGCGAAAGCCGGGGTTTTTGAATGTACGCCTGAAGAACAACTCAACACTCTGAGATCTTTAAAGCTTTTAGGTAGACGTCGCTGAATTAATTGAGTTGCTAACGCCCCGGGACTCAACGTTGGCCCTGTTCTTGAACCAGTACCAATAACGGATGTATTACCATGAGCAACAATGTATAATATATCACCTGTTTTCAAAAAGCATAATGGTGTTTTGTCTGAAGCTCTCACACCAAAACACTCTTTATTTTTCATCCTCTGGTATTTTATTTCATCTTCAAGAAAAATATCATTTTCATTCATTTGAAATGGGAAAAAATAAATTATCATATTACCTCGACATCAAAAATAACGTGAATATTATCTCTTATCCAACTTACCAAGAATTGAAATTAACCTCCATCCATTATAAATGCACCTTTTCTTTACCCGCGTTTATCATCTGATAACGATTAATCAACTGATTCAACACCATTTCAGCTTGTTTCTGCTGATATTCACTGCCATTTTTATCGCGGGATTCACCATAACGGCGTAACAGCTCTTCTGCCGGGATATGGCGGTTAAGAGCTTGCATGATATCAAATACCTCTGTTTTTAGTTCACTGATTGTCATGTATTTTCCCCGCTGCTCATCCAGGCTGTTCAGGCGATCAGCCAGTTGCTGCAATCGCCTCATACCTTCACTCCAACCAGTCATCGCTTCTTCCGGAAGTGCGCGGGCTCTGACGTTCTTCTGCCAGTTATCTACCATTTCCTGAACCTAGGAATTGTCAGGAAAAAGCACCATCAGTTGCTGCAGCAGTTGCGCACTAGGCTGCAGATTGAACATTGGCGGTAATCCCGTCAATTGAGTTACCTGCTGGCTGGAAAGCGTTATCCACTCCTGCGCATTATTTCCCAATGAAGGTGCTTTGCTAAGTTGCGCTACCTGTTCTGCTGAAAGCACGTCAGGCAGCGGCGTAAGAAGTGCCCTAAGCTGCTGTTCTACCGATGATAGCTGTGTCAGATACTGCCATCCCAGAATGGTGACACTGACTACCAACAATGCCACGCAAACACCGGCAAAAAACGGCTTCAGAAACGTGCACAATGATTTTTGAAGTGATGCTCTTGTTTCTGCTTTTGCATCAGAAACAACATACACCAGACGGGAATATGGTGAACTTTCATCTACCTGTACGCACGGAGAATCAGGCCGAAGAGCCTGAGCAGGAAGCGTTAGGAGTTGAATCATCCCCCCGTAGAGGCTGATTCTCCAGGCGAGTTATATATCCCTTCACCATGGTTTCCAGCGATGCCACTTGGCTGCTCTGTTTAATTTCGTACCGAGTAAGTGTATCACTCAGCGTCTTCAGGAGTCTTTCTGTCTGATATAGTAGGGGCAAATCCATAAATCTCCACCTTGTGGGAGACCAGCGTCATTACTAGCCGTGTGTCCACTATTGCTGGGTAAGATCATTACGAGTTGCGCGAGCTATCTCAATTGAAAGGCAATGCTATTTTTATCCTCTTTACAAGCATTGGCAGCACCAGCTGGAGATAATGCTGTTGAACTGAGTTGCCGGCTGCCATCAGTTGGTGCTTGTGAAACGATGTTTTGCGCGATAATAGCAGCAGTATTACCCACCCCGACTCCGACTAACTGAGTTCCAAAGTTCATGGAAGCAATGTTCACACAGGGACCTTTAGGAATATCCTTAAGGATTATATAAAAACTTTTAGCATTAGCTGATCGTACGTTCCCTAGTTCAATAGTTCCCCCGAACGGGTGCATGATATTTTGACCATCCTTGTAGTTTTCGGGGATGGCGGAGGTATTCATAATGACATCTTCGGTCAGTCCTGCATAACCCGAAGTGCCGACGTAGAGACCGTTAACAGCGGAGACGATACTCATGACTTCGGAGACGGTGCTCTGAGTCTTGTTATTGTCAGAAGCAGCCTGGTAGTAATACATAACACCGGGGACGACGATGGCGGAGAGGGCGAGGACCATAGAGGTCTCAATTAATGATAAGCCTCTTTGATTTCTTTTATTATTTTTTTCAGTATTATGAACCATAATATTATAGCATCCTCATATAAAATACATTAAAAACCATCTAAATTACCGATGTAAAATGTATCTACTAGTTGACTGTTGACAACTGTTGGGCAATTGTTTACCTGTCATGTCTAATATTTCACTTCCAGTATTCTTCTTATATTTAAATGGGTATACTGATAAATCATATTTTTCATAATAAAAGTAATTTTTATTACCATTTATACATATAAGCATTTTTTTATTTTTTAATTTTTTCCTTGAACTATTAGAACCGTTATCATTGTACACAACTTCAAGAGTTCTTTCAGTAGGGGCTTTATACAGTTTTGTTTTTTCTGATGCTTCATAAAGATAGTGATAATTAGCCATTATAATATTATGTTCTTTCGCATCATCAAAGTATGAAAAAGTAAAAGTATAAAAAATAATACTCAACATATAAATAATACTTATAAAGAACATATATATATATGATATCATAATTATTGCTCCAGTTTGAAATATACAACAGGTAGAGAAATTACATGTCTTAAACTTTCAAACATATAAACTTTGGTCTTATCTGCTATAGAAATACCATTATGTGTTTTGTTATTCCCGTCATTACTAACGAGAATTAGGTTTTCTTTTGCACCCGCCATAGCGACATAAATCTCATCTATAGAAAACTTATTTTTTCCCTCAGGGTATATCAATACAGTATCACTATTAATACTTTCTATTTTTATTTTTAATGAGTTATTAATTTTTCTGGAATTAAAATAGTCAGCAGACTTAGAAATACAATCATTCACATTGTTACAACCCCCCGTTTTATATTTCATTTTTATATCACTAACATATGAATCCATTAGTTCGCCTAAAAGGATTGAGTCAGAAACTGTTTTACTCAGCGACACATAATAAAGACTCATCGGGAGCACAGCTGTAAAAAGGATCAAAACAAAAGCAATCTCAATTAATCCTACACCTTTTTCATTCATTATACTGTGCTCCATAAAAACATGTCTGATACGGACTAGGAATTTCAGGTATCAATGCTACAGCTATTACGTCATCAAGCCTAATATTTCCTTGCATCTGACGCTCTAAAACAGAAACATCAAAAAAATCATTCCTGAGTGAAATAAAATTATTATCGTGTACAGGTATAGCCCCAAAAATACCAAGAGAAGCAGCAAGATATTTCCTGAGATATTCAGGAACCTTGCCATTTTTAACCGACAAAACAACAATAGCTTTAACCTTACTGGTTTGTATATATTTCTGTAGTTTATCTTCAGAATCTATGTTTGATTGACTTGAATTGCTGTTATTAACCATATAATAAGAATACTTTAATGGTGTTTTATTATCAATTAAAGTTATTACATCGCTTAATGAATTAAATGGTATGGCAGTAAGACCTTCGTTACCTGTTGGTGGCGAATCTTTTTGCTTTTTAATATAAACCGACAACATATCCTGCTGATAGCATAGCGAGCGTGCGACTTGCATTGAAAAATCATATTGTTCTACATTTTTCCGGACACTCATCCACGATAAATATCCTAAAGAAAGCAATACTAAAAAAATAGCCACTTCAAGAAGCATAATACCATTTTGTCTTTTCACTTTAATATCCTGTAAGAAAATTGAAGCTGTTTTTCACCACAAGAATATCTTGGTTGTTCCACAGGATGAATAGGTAAAGAACTCAAGTATTTATCACCTTTTGCGTCTGGTTTTTTTACATAATAAAATGAAGTCATATGTTTTAGTATATCTTCGTTTATTTTTCCATCAAGCGTAAGACACCCTGTTATGTTAGAGTTATTTATTGTTATAGTTAAATTTCCTTGAGGAGAACTGCCAGCAATATCAGTAATGTCACATTTACCTCTGTTCTTTTTACACGTATCAATCGCTATGTTCATCGTATTAATGACAGTATAGGCGACTGTTCTTGTAAGATAAAATCTTATCATATCCTGAATGGAAACCCATACTGTAACCATTACTGATGTAGTTACTATTAGGGCCAGCGATACTTCAAGAAGAGTCATCCCCTTCTCTTTCTTCATATTAAGCACTCCTTCTGTTCCTGATACAAAGTAACAGAAAATGTTTGCAACCAATATTTCATTACAAATTTATTTTTCTGTATTTATATCGAACTTTAGAAATATATCTGTTTTTATAAAAAGGAGTGTTTGAATGATACCGACCGACACCTGACCATACATCCCCTTTCTCTTGTCTGATTGAGGTACTCAGTATCCATGCCCCAACAGATATATTAAAACAGCCATCATCCTTTAAACGTATATAAGCCTTTTCTTTATCACCTAAAAAAAAGACCCGACTGACAAGTTTAAGCCATGCTCCTGTATTAATCTGCATAATACCAAGATCCTCAGTCCCATTTTTATTTTTTGAAGCTAACCCAATCCGGCCACCTTCAACAGCAATGACAGACATGAGTAAACGAGGCTCCAGATTATTTGCATAACTTGCAGCAAGTAAACATGTAGCCAACGGAATTACAGCAGACATAGCAAAAAACCTATACTCAATGAGGGGCCCATAGGAGCAAAGCGAATGCCTTTAAGCCTGTATGGTAAAGAATATAAAATAAACGTAACTGCAGAAATAAATATAAATAAAAGAACTTTATCCATTCCTAGCCATGCCCCTGCAGCCGTGGCAAAGACAATATCCCCCCCGGCAATAAGATCTTCCTTATGTCGAACGGAAACTAAAAACATAGAAAAATAAAAAACACAAAATCCTGATACACTGCCTAAAATTCTGGAATAGGGATCATCTTCAAATGGTGAAAATAAAAGACCTAACCAGAAAAGAGGTATAGTGACAACAAAAGGCAACCATGTCTCATTTATATCAATAAGTGTAAGAAAAAGAAGAACAAGAAATAGAAACATTATCCATAGTCCTTCCTTCTCAATTCCGTAAAAATATGCAATAACAACACAGGCAATGGCACTGAAAAACTCCACAACAGGATATATATATGGAATTTTCACTCCACACTCAGGACATTTCCCTTTAGAAAGCAAAAAGCCCAGAATGGGTATTAGATATATCCATTTTATATTTATATGACAATTATTACATCTCGAAGGTGGCGACCATATAGTAAGACCACCTTCAGGATCATCTCGCCAGTTTAGCTGATGAGGGAGCCTGTCAACTACCAGACAAATAAAACTGGTTATTACAGATCCAATCCAGAATATTGAAGCATAAATAAAAACATTATAAAGTGCTGGCATAATGAGTGTGTAAATTTATTCCTTTGGATAACATAATTTTCTGTGCTTCTATTTCATTACTAAGAAGCTCAAGCTTACCTGATCTAATTTTAGAAACCATAGAAGGAACGCCACCTACATAGAGGAGTTCACTCTTTAAACGCCTAGTCCCTAATGACGTAAAGGATAGTTCCTGATGAAGTACGGCCAAAAGACCATCCCCAAGAATAGAGCGAACAAGTCCCAAATCAGTCTCGCTGCCTAATGCTATTTGTTGTAATGCGAAGATAGCCCCTTGAATAGAATTACCATGAATAGTACTCATAACTAAATGCCCATTCACAGCAGCACGGATGGCTTCACGAGCAGTTTCAGATGAACGTATTTCTCCAAGGAATATATATCTTGGATTATAGCGCATCGCAGCAATCATCGCTGGTAAATAACCGCCAGCCTGAACAGCATCAACTTGATACCAGATCCCTCTGTTATTATAGCTACCCTGAACAGGCAATTCAGGAGGATCTTCAATGGAAATAACTACATCCCCATAAACTGATGCATACTCTGTTAGTAATGAATATATAGACGTAGACTTACCACTACCAGTTGCACCTGAAATTAAAATAAGCCCGCCTCTAGATTTACCAAGAGATTTAAGAGTTGCAAGGGTGGCATCTGGAAATCCTAGTGTATTGATATTAGGCACTGGAAGTTTTAATCTTCTTAAAAAATATCCTTCTCCATCAATAGTTGCAACTACTGCTGCTCGATATGGTATGTCCATATATGAATAAAAGAATTCTTTTTTCCCCTCCTCTTTATATTTTTTCTCTAAATCACTCCTTAACATCAACGCGTCATCCATATAAGCCATAGGTAGCTTAATAACTGGCTCTGATTCCCCCTCTAAATAGCGCAAAAAGTATCCATTGTCACTGATAAGTAGATCTGAAAAAAATATTTCTCTTAAGCACTTCATTATTTATCTCACGAAAATTGAGCAGCTTGACTTATTTGTTGTTGTAACGCGAACATACCAGAAACTATCCACATGAAGATAAGTCCCATCATAATTATTGCTGCGTTTCTGAAAAAATCCATCTGCTTCGATATGACTTGAATACTCTCATCCTGCCACTGACGAGCAAGTTTTCCAAGCATCATTTCAAAACCATCCAGTGCAGCATAAGATCTAATATCCATAACTAACGCCTTAGACGGAAAAACATATCCAGATAAATGCAAAGCTTCACCAAGATTTTTAGCCCCGTTTAGTAGCATCAAACGGGTGGATAAGAGGCGTTCCTTATACCATGGGGTAGCTGTTCTTGAAATAATCCTGAGTGCTTCGGGAGCAGGAATCCCTGCCTCAATTAATGAAGATAAAGACAGCAGAAAACCACAGCCCACGACTGTTTTATAAATTGTCCATGGCGGAAACTTATCAAAAAACATCCTTACCTTACCTACCCACAGCCCTAATGTCACAATAATGCATATAAAAATCATAAAAACAATAATCATCATCAACAAAAGATAATTTTGCACAAACAATGCAAGATGGTACATTAGCCGTCCGGCCCCTTGCCACTCTTCAACAGGTAAAACCTGAGAAAATGCAGGCACAACCCGATTTCCAAAGATATATAAATATAAACAGGTGGTTAAAACAAGCACTAACGGATAAACAATACCAAATAGAGCTGATTTTATTTTTTTCTTGGTCTGATTGATGTATATGATATTATCAATAGACTCATAAAGTTTTCCTGAATACTCCCCAGCAGAAAGAATTGAAATCTCATCAGCAGGAACCCAGAATTTCAAGGCATCAGAGAAGCTCTGCCCGTTCCTGACTGAATGCAAGACATCACGAATAACAATTGAAGATGTTGTTTCTTTCTTTCCTGAATCGGTGGTAAACTGATAAAGTTCATTCAATGCATAAGATAACGGAACGCCATTAACAAGGTAACGAGACATTTTCTCATAAAACCTTAATCTTAATTTTGTTCCAAATAATAATTTGGTGAAGTATGTTTCTAGTTTCATATTTAAAGACCGTTTAAATACGCTCGCCTTTCTTTAGGTATATTTTCTATTCGCGATACTTTACTAATAGCATCAAAAACAGAAATTTCCCCCCTGATAACTTTTAACCATGCATGCTCTGCCATTGTTATCCCCCCCAAGCTATTCACCCAGTGGTCAACAGCTTCTTTACGTTTAGCAGCACAAACAAGTTCCAAAAATGTTGTATCTGGTTCAACTATCTCTGCAATAACTGTACGTCCTGTATATCCAGCATAACAACAATCACATCCACTTTCATTGGCAAAACGTATAGAATCTTCATATCCTTCAATTATGTTTCGTTCCAGAACATCCAGATTTTTATGTTTAGCCATATATTTATCTAACGTAACACAACATTTATTACATAATTTTTTAACTAATCTTTGTGCTATCAGACCTGTTACTAAATCAGGATCCGTAAGCTTAAAATCATCAACTCCCTGATCCTTTAGACGGTCAAATATAGATAATGCGCTGTTTGCATGTAATGAAGTCCATACCTGATGTCCGGTCATTGCAGCAGTAAACACCAGACTAATAACTTCAGCATCTCGTGCTTCACCGGGCATTATAATATCGGGATCTGAACGTAGTGCAGCAATAATAGCCTTTCTGTATTCCCTCCCTCGTTCTTCCTCTGTTTCAACGTTGGTTATAGGTAATTGTGCGGTTCCTTCAATTTCATATTCAGGAGGGTCTTCAATACTGATTATATTAACTTTCCCTTTTTTTTCTTCATAAAGAAGTTCTAGCATATTCTTTAGTGTCGTAGATTTACCGGAGCCTGTTGGTCCAGAGATTATATTAACACCTAAAGATAATCTTCTTAATCTAGCAAAAGCATCTATTTGAACCGGATGAAAACCTGATTTCAATGGGTCAAAAGTTATTTTTTCTGCGAAATTTTTCTTTTCAGCATATAAGAAACGAGCAATTAAATAACGCCCACCATTGCCCATAGGATTAAATTGAAGACGTATAGCTTGAATAGATTCAGGAATATTAATCCTCGATTTAGAGGGCACGATCCTTGCAGACTGATAAGAATTAATCTTATATGTTGCATCAGCATCATCTGCATTATTATATAATGCAGCAAGTAAATTATGTGCAACAACACTTTCTATCTGTCGCAAGAGAAACAAATCCCCATCTTTCCGTATATATATATCAGCAAAACTATCTTCTATTTTTATATGTAAATCACTTGCTTTATGATTAGCACATTCTGTTATTAATCTACCAGCCATTATCTCCATTGGAAGATTATCTGAACGCGACGATAAAGCTTCAAACTTTACGTATAGTGCTCTGATAATCTTGATGCTAACATTAAATTCTTTTAAATGTCTTATTCCTTTTCTTAAAGCAACTTCTCTCATAAACCTGACATTTGGATGCATGGAATCCTCAGCAGGGAATAAAAAATCACCATTAGAAAAAAGAATTGAATTTTTTCTTAATTCCGCATCTACTGGAATAATATTACTGACATTATTTTTAAATCTCTCAAAATCAATTTCACTAACAGAATTATTAGTCAATATCCACCTCCAAGATAGACAAGATTTAATATTTTTTCTTCTTTTTTATCATCAGAATAAACAACAATATTTTTATTTGTTATTTTTTGAATTGTATAATCTTCAGAAACTATATCTCCAACATTAAGTTCTCTAAAACCTTCTCCTCCACCGTAAACTTGTGCCGTTTTGACACCATTGCTAGTAGAGTATATTGATATTAATCTTACATTAGATATTCCGGCAGCGTTGCCTATCTTTTTTGCTAATTCATTATTTTCAGTTTGTAACTTAAGCTTTATATTATCTTGTTGCAACTTTCTGAATTCTTCAAGTTCTCTTTTGTATTCCTCACTCGTTACTGCTGGAGTAGTTAGCGTAGCAGAATTTTCGACCGTAACTACATTTTCAGCACGTACTTCTGAAGCAGCATTTTTTATATTTTGTTGTACGTCTGCTTCCCCATTAGATATGGAAGAAAAAAACGCTCCTCCTACTCCAATAAGACTAATTAAAACTTTTTTATACATTATTTTTCTCCCAAAATGTTGCATCAAGTACCCAATGGTTATCACTATAATCATAATATAACTTATCAATTACTAAGTTTTTAACTTGTAATAATATTGGTAATATTATGGTTGGCTCCATAGTCAATGAAACGCTGAATTTAATTTCTTGTATTCCTCCATTTACAGCAGAAGCAGGTTTCATGGTAACAGGAATGAAGTAATATTCAAATAGATCCATAAGTTGCTTCTTAATTTTGCCTGAAGGTTCAAGCTGTTCAAGATCAAGCAATCCTGTATCATATCTGTCTAAACGCAATCTCCAGCTTAAATTAGCTGTATTCTCACTTGTTGGTCTTAGTTCTGGTTTATTATTACCTACAAAAAAGGATTTATAATTATCATTTTCTGTCCATATATTTAATCCGAACTCCTTTTTAATTGTATAATGGATTCCGTTATCATCACAGACAGCATTAGGTTTAACACTCCAGCCAGGAATTGCAGCGGCATCTAATGTTCGAATTTCTACAGAATTTATACACTCTCTGAGTAATGATTCTGGATGACTGCGCCCCCCCCATGGAACGTTTATTTTTTCTGGCTCAGAAGGCACAACTGTAACCATGGATTGTTCCGTGACTATTTGTTTATCAATAAAAAAACTATAACTGAGATAACAAGCAGCTATACTTATTGCACCAGCTCCAGTAATTTTAACTACAGGATAAAAGCGTTCTATACCTATAGTGGATAGTTTGATCCCTTTTTTATTTAAAAGTTGAGATATATCTCCTTCATGACTTCCTGAGATACCAAGCCCTGCAGGACAAACGATTTCATCCCATTGATTATCCGCAAGTAACGCATTATATGTAACAATGCTGTCATTACGCTCATGGCTTGCTTTATCCATTACAATAAAACCATTTCTGTCAATGGCAAATATCAGCCATATCCCATCATGTTCATACAATCCGCAAAGAGATTTGCCGTGATTATCAAAGCAACTGCCTAATACTCTAAGTCCTTTTTTGTGCCCGAGAGATTCATCTGCTATTGCATACTGTCGCCCTGTCAAACATCTGTCTATACAATATAGTTCACCGCCGAGTAATTTAAGCCTGCTTTTAATAATTTTTTTATATTTTTTATCGTTAGGAACTTCACTCCATAATAAATTAACCGCATATTCTGTTTTATCTATCAGAATAACCCCAGGAAGATGAATCATTCTTTCTTCGCTCTCTGGCTTAAGCATAATTAACTACCTTTAATATCTATAATTCGAGGAGTTATGCAGATAACCATAATTTCTCTTTCCTGATTACCCTGGCGCTTTCCACCAAAAAGTTTAAAATTAGCCGACCCAATTCCTTGATCAACAACTTCATTCCTTTTTTTCTCAAATCCAGCTAAAACCAAAGTACTACCATTTTTTAACATACTTGACTGGATAAATGAACGTTTATCCACAATTGGTAATTGTATAGTAGTGCCTGAAACCACTACTTGGTCAAAACCACCATATGCACCGACTAAAGTAGATAAATTTACACCATATTGAAGTAATATATTTCCATTATCCATAACCCGAGGCAATAAATTCATCAAAAAACCTGATGTTATAGTTTCTGTTTTTGCAGTTGTTGTTGCTACGTTATCATTAAATGATGTTCCCAGTTCGGATACATAGGTACTTTCACTACCTACCAGAACCGGTACCGGCACCCCTGACATCGTTGTAACTACTGCAGATGTGACGTTACTAACATTGCCATTTTCCTCTAACGCCGAAATAAGAACTCGGTTTTCATCACTACCATTCCCATTCCAGTATCCGGCGAAGGTACTCCCGGCAGTCGTGCCATAATCGCCTGCAACAGAACCAAATATGCCACCATTTTTTGTTAAAAGACCTTTTAATGACAAGTTAAAATTACTGGAATCATTTGTGGATACAGAATATACTTCTACATTAACGGTAACCTGTCTTTCCAGTTGCTGATTAAGTCCATCAAGATACTCTGAAACTTTTTTCATTACTGATGGTGATGTTCTCACGAGTATAGATGAAGTGCTTTGTGATATGCTGTATGCACCGCTGTCTCCAAGCAAAACTTTTAATTCAGAATCAACATCTTTCCAAAAATCTAATGAAACTTCCATATCTAAGGTTTGTTCTGATGTACCGTTACTTGAGCTGTTTGAATCACCGGTACCCCCAGAGCCACCACTACTTTCACTACCTATACTACTTGTAGATTCGATTTTGTTTGGTAATGAGCTTATAGAAAATTTTCTGACCTCGTCTGTCGATATTAATAATTGGCCATCAACATATTGCCATGCAAGGTCAAAATGTGACGAGAATTTATCAAGAAACACTGATAATGGACCAGAGTAATCGACAGCCATATAATCAGTGCTGGCTTTAAGGTCGAGTAAACTTTGAAGTGATGAAGTGGAAGCAGCACTTTTTTCACTATTTTCACCCATTACTTTTGATAATTCTTCTGATACCTTAGCTACTTCTGCAGTTCCTGTTGCATTTTTTTGGGTATTGTATACAACGTAATCTTTTTTTATAATTGGTATATTGGTTATTTCTTCAAGCATTTTTACAACACTATCCAGTTTAAGAGGCATACCTGAACTCACCGATATTCCAGTTTTACCTTCAAACTGAATAGGTAACGGATCGCCATGCGTACTGACTGAACTTTTGTTGCCAATATAAACACTGTCCGAGACTTGCACCGGTGTTACATTTTTTGTAAGCTTATCATTTTTGGAATTTATAAGATATTTTTCTGCAATATTTTTTTCTGTGTCATAACTATTTTGAGCGCTTTTATAGCCATCTGTAGAGCATGACACAATTAACGGAAAAGCCAGCATAAGCTTTAATCGACGCATAAAATATAACCTATCATTAGAATTGTGGAGTAGATGAAATAAGAATAACTTTATTACCTTTATAGAGGGTAACGTATAGCTTGGGATTGGTCTCACCAATTGCTTCAAATAAATTTCCGACAGCCTGTTCAAAAGTTTTGTTACTGAATGAAGCACCGGCCAGCATTTTATATGAAAGGTTCGACCGCCATACTAAATCCCATCCGGCAGTATATGACCATTGAGACAAAACATTAAACAAGTCCTGACCTTTAATGACAGTCCAGTCCGGGTTAGAGGGAGGTAAAAGGAACCCGGAGTTCTGATTATTACTGGTAGATTTAATATTCTGATTTGGTTGTTGTTCATCCAAATCAGAATAAGGCTTAGTTTCAGCCCCGGCAAGAGGAGCATAAATACTCGCAGCGATAATCAGGGGGAGTAGTGTTTTTTTTTTCACATTAAATATCCATAGAGAGAACGCCCCGAACCCGCGATAAATCGCCGGAGGGGCGAGGTAGTTATTTCAGTAGGAAGGCGATGTTGTTGGTGCCTTGTTTACAGGCTTTGGCAGCATCATCCGGAGTCAGGGCCTTAGCTTTCAGTTCTCCTTTTGGATTACCTTGTTTTGCTAGTGTTTCGACATTGTCTCCAACCCCTGCACCCGCCAGAGAAGTCCCGAAGTTCATGGAGGCAAGGTTAACACAGGCCCCCTGAGGAACATCCTTCAGGACAATGTAATATTTAGTGTTAACGCTAGTTTCTCCGATTTCAATTTCTCCCCCGAACGGGTGTGTGATTTTTGTACCACTCTTGTCCTTGTAGTTTTCGGGGATGGCGGAGGTATTCATAATGACAGTTTTGTCCAGTCCTTTATAACCCGAAGTGCCGACGTAGAGACCGTTAACAGCGGAGATGATACTCATGACTTCGGAGACGGTGCTCTGAGTCTTGTTATTGTCAGAAGCAGCCTGGTAGTAATACATAACGCCGGAGACGACGATGGCGGAGAGGGCGAGAACCATAGAGGCCTCGATTAATGACAAGCCCTTCTGAAAAAGGAGGGGGCTCTTACGCTTCTGCGCTTTTTTATCAAAAACTTTTTTTGTAAAAATATTCATACATACACCTTTAAAAATAGAATAATCAATATACCCTCTATGCCATTTAGATGGTTTGGATTTTGATTTTGATTTAAATCAACAAACAACCAAATCAAAAAAAACAACTGAGGTTATATAATTAGGACATATTTTAATCTGATATATTTTTCCTTCGCTGACACACTTTTGTTATGTAGAAATCAGTTTAGATGACCACAAAACACTCACGCTACCGCCCTCTCGTACATTTCGAGCCAGCGCATATTAGAAATTCTCAGATTATTCAAGTAACAATCTTACCAAACTTGCAAGAATCAAAACGATACAAAAACACAACTAAATAACATTACTATTTCCTTATTGCTTCTCTGCAGGAAAATTTTTTATCTGGTTTTGCCGGGCATGGCATCAAAAAAGTATTGTTATAAAATTTTGTTGATATCAAATAATACCTGAGCCAATCAGTTATTCATATGTTAGTTTCATCTTCTCTTGGCGTCTCACTGTAATCATCCCGTAAATTAGGGCTATTCATATTTAGATATCTTCCGGCATGCTCATTCTGCTAATGAAGGAGATCGCTATGCGTAAAGAACGATTCACTAAACACCAGATCATTGCTGTCCTGAAATCTGTCGAAGCCAGCCGTTCCCGTGAAATAGGTCTGTCATGAGGCCGGGATTTCCGAAACCTCTTATTACAACTGGAAAGCGAAATACGGGGGAATTGAAGAGTCTGATATTAAATCTGGAGGATGAAAATCGTCGTCTCAAACAGATGTTTACCGATTTGAGTCTTGAATGCCGGGCACTGAAAGACGTTATCGAAAAAAGCTTTAAAACCAGCCTTTAAGCGTGATTGTCAACGACGGATGAAAAGTGGTTCCTCCGCAACTTTGGTGGAGATTTTCATACCAGTGGACTCATGACCCTCTGCCTAAGTAGTTCAAATCCGGCTCGACCATACATCTGCCGTTTCAACATCTTCAGGCGATTTACATGACCTTCGACAACACCATTACTCGGTAAAGTCCATGCCGATGATATCCCCGTCCCGGTCCAGGAGCCGGGCAGTGGTAAAACAAGGACTGCCCGGCTGTGGGTCTATGTCCGTGATGACCGTAACGCCGGTTCACAGATGC
>OWIO01001642.1_pt1 | contig 16498 bp, 8 predicted proteins | sample 1733011 | NCBI WGS metagenome assembly OWIO01 (sample SAMN05065779, study PRJEB22554) | human gut metagenome | biome: ENVO:2100002; feature: ENVO:00000062; material: ENVO:00002003 | host: Homo sapiens | place: USA | reverse complement strand
TCGAGTCTCGTGGGCTCGGAGATGTGTACAAGAGACAGCCATAGCACTGTACCACAACATATTGAATCCGATTCCTTTGTAAGAACCTCCCAATGTAAATCCGAGGGTAGTAGTCGGATAGTTCAGGTTTTTCATCGGAACCATATCCTTAGCATCAATCATGCCGTCACCATTATAATCGATGTAATACAAGTCTCCCGGAATCAATGTATTATGTGTACCATTGGCAATAGTGGACTGCGCCGAGTTATAAATATCATCCAATGACTGGAAGTTTCCTGTTGCCAGGTATTTATTCACATATCCGATTGACTTTCCGGCTTTTTTCAAATATTCGCTCTGATTCTTCGGGTCATCAATAAAGACAACACGGTTCTCACTGGTTGCAAAATTAAACTTCGCGTAATAATTAAACTTTCCAATACGGTCGTTCCAAGCAATATCCAGTTCAAGACCGTGATTTTTAGTCTTACCCAGATTCACCTGCGGAAAAGCAATACCACTATCGGCCCATGACGGAATCGTATTACGTGTCATCAAAATGTTATTACGCTTTTCATCGAACAAGTCCACAGTAAAGTTTAGTTTACCCCACAAACCTATTTCGATACCGATATTCTGCTTAATAGATTCTTCCCAGGTAGCATCGGGGTCGGCCAATTTTCCTTCTTTGTATAAAGGTCCCCAGTTACTGGTCTGATATTTACCAAACTGCGCATTGGCAGATAGTTGCTCAAACTTCTGAATATAGTTGAAACGGGTAGCACCTTTATCATTACCAACTACTCCATACGAATAGCGCACTTTCAGGTTGGTCAGTACACCTTTGGTCAATTTCTTTACCCATGGTTCTTCACTGATACGCCAACCAATAGAGGCAGAGGGGAAGAATCCGAAACGGCGTCCCGGAGCAAATTTTTCCGAACCAGTGTAGGCACCGTTAAATTCAGCAAGATAACGCTCTTTGAAGTTGTAAGTGACACGGCCTACCCAGTCTTCTTCGTAAGCCGGGAAGTTCATCACACCCGAATTAGCAGTATTGGTTGATTCGTTCATCTTACGGTTAAACACAAATAAGGCGCTTACATCGTGATCGCCAAACTGGCGACTATAATTCAATGCTAATTCGTAATAAAGTTTACGTCCGTAAGCCTTGAAACCGTCATAAACACCACCAACAGGCAAATCTCCGGGAGCATTTTCATCCGGATAGCGTTTCTCGGTATAATTATAAGTAATTGTTCCGTCAGCATTATAAATAGGATTGGCGTAATCATACACACGATTAATACGAATATGTGTACGTTGGGCAACCAAATCGTCTTTACCTAAAATCTTACCCGGCATGATCTGGGTAGTCCATGAAGAAGAAGTAGTGTAAGACAATGATGCTTTCAATGACAGTCCCTTTGTAATAAAGTCCAGCTTCTGATTCAAGATTACATCATAGAAACCTTGATGCTGTTTAATATTACGACTACCTCCTTCGTTCATCAGACAGGCTATATTCTGATCGGAACTTAACCCGTCTCCCCATATTCCATTACTATATTTAATCGGAAATTCATTACTTGGAGCCGTAAAGAACGTTTTAAAAAAGCGTTCATCCGGAGAATCGACATTCTCATAATAAGACGGTTGGTTCTGATAACCCATCTTACCGGCCACATTGAACGAAAGTTTAGTAGTACTTGTGATATTGAAGTCGAAATTACTACGCCAGTTATAACGACGGTAAGAGAAGGAAGGATCGAAATCCTCTTGTTTGGTAGTATTAAAAATATCTCCGTCATGCAAATAACCCAAAGATACGAAATAACTCATTTTCTTCGTACCACCGCGTACATTAAGATTATAAGCCTGTTCATAACCTACATTCTTTACCAGTTCTTTCCACCAGTCCACTTCGGGAAAGACATCGTTATACGGACCGTAATTTCCGGTAGCATACGCATTTTCCCATGCGGTAATGGTAGATTCGGGAACCATTGCTCCCCAGTTACCATCATTAGCCTGGGCTCTGTTATATTGTTTCATAGAGGTCACATAGTCAGACCATTCAGGAGCAGCAGAAGGTTGTTTAAAACCGAAGTTAGCTGTAAATGATATTTCCGGTTTCTGTTCGAGTCCGCGTTTGGTTGTCAGCAAGATAACGCCGTTCGCACCTTTCACACCGTAAACCGCAGTTGCCGAAGCGTCTTTCAGTACCGAAATAGATTCGATTTCGTTCACATCTACATCGTTGAAGTCACGTTCGATACCGTCCACCAATACCAGTGGTTCCGCTTCTCCCCAAGTAGACTTACCACGAATCAATAAAGAAGCTTTATCGGCTCCCGGCTTTGAAGTGGAATTGATGGCAACCACACCCGGCATCTGACCTTGCAAGGCTTCGGAAACGGAGTTCACGCTACCTATCTTTAATAAATCATCTCCTTTTGCAGTAGCAATGGAACCGACACTGGATACCTTTTTCTGTACACCGTATCCAACCACTACTACTTCTTCCAGTGTCTCCGTATCTTCTCCTAAAGAGATTACTCCTAAAGTCGTTTTATTCTTTAAATCCAGTTCCAGAGTTTTATAACCCACATAAGAAATGACAAGTATGTCTCCTTTCGATGCCTTCACAGTAAAATTACCGTCAAAATCAGTAATCGTACCGCTTCCCGTACCTTTCACGCGAACACTGACTCCAATCATCGGTTCACCGGATACTGCATCCTTCACTTGTCCCTTCCAATAGATTTGTTGTGCCTGCACGTCCAGCGCACAAAGCAAAAAGCAACAAAGACAGAAGAAAGAAAAATAAAGTCTGTTCCTTTTCATAAACATTATTTTTAACTGTTAACAAATTCTTTATCTCATAGCACAAATTAAGCGGGAAAATCTTCAAATGAAAGGGAAGAATCTCCTTAAAACCCGTACAAATGTGCAAAATAGATTTCTCTACTACATTTCTGAACAAATCACTTCCACATTGGCTTTATGACATGCTCTTTGTCTACGGTGATGTTGTATACGCCGTCATTTCCTTTCTTCAGGATGAGCGGAACAATACGTGTTTTACGAGGGGACACGGTGGAATCTGAACGATGAACGTGGTAAACATAGTAATATTTTCCATCCAGACCTTTAAATACATCTCCATGTCCTGATCCGTTTTCTCCTACGAGACTGCGATGAATGATCGGACTGTTCGGATGCTTTTTCCACGGACCGAAAGGGGAAGAAGCAGTGGCATAACCTACCGAATAGTCGATATTCATAAAATGATTGGCAGAATAGAAGAGGTAATATACCCCGTCCCACTTCATAACAGTCGGTCCTTCCATCACCGGTGCAGACTTATAGTTCGGAGTCTTTTCCCAAGGCTCCGTACAGTCCATACATTGTTTCAATGTTTCCGGTTTGATACTTCCTTTCTTTATGTCAAACTCGGCTACCCAAAGGTAATTACCTTTATTAAAGCGGACATGATATAGGTAGTACTTCCCATCATCATCCTTAAATAGGAAAGAGTCTATATTCTTAGCGGAAGCGTCTATCGGCTTGACTTCCTTCTGCCGGAAAGGTCCGAATACCGATTTTGAGGAAGCAATTACTGTTTGCTCATTAGCGGTATAAGTGAAATAATAAGTTCTTTTATCCTTAAAGTATTGAGGTGCCCAGAAGCCTTTTTCACCATACGTTCGATCTCCTTTCCGCAGAATCAGTTGCAGGGAACTGCCATCAGGCACTGTCCAATGCTCCAGATCGGTCGATTCGAGAATGGCAAATCCAAGAGGTTCCTGATTACGTGTACCTGTGAGGTAGTACTTGCCGTTTTCCACATAAATTGTAGGATCGGCATAAGTGATCTCCTTCTCATTAACCGAATCAGCCCGTACCCCAGTGACAGACAAACCAATGATTCCTAATGCGAGAATAAGTCTTTTTGTCATTTTATGTTTTTTCATACCTATTTTATTCTATATCTGATCTTTATCTCATCTACAAAATTTCAATCTAACATCCAAACCAAACCGGGTTTCTCCCCTGCGAGATTCCATATTGCTTCATCCCAAGAAAGAGCCTTGGCAGCATCTATCGGGGTACTCATCGTAGAAAGACCATTGTAACGGTCGGCACCAAATGTTTGTGCTCCGTAATCGGGTATTTCTTCGTCTACGATAGCGGGCGTATTGGCAGAGAAACGACATTCCATATTTGGATTCGCATAGCAATTATTAGCCTCATTCTTGTTAAAGCGTCCGCAAATTCTTCCCGACTTAGGTGCACCGTTAGAGAATAATTTCTGGTTCCAAGCCACACAATGTGTTACGGTGATTCCTGTCGCCTTGTTAGCAAATCCCATAATACCGCCTACCTGATTTTGAGCGGAAATCTCGCAATCGGAATAACAATAAGAGATCACAGCTGTCGGACTAGGATCTACAAATCCAGCAATACCACCCGCAGGATTCGCCACTTTCATCGGGAAAGCTTGTGCAAGACCTGAAGAATAACACTGCGTAACGATAGAATATAACATACGTCCAACAATGCCTCCTACACATGATTCAGTCACAATATCCCCAGTGGAAGAGCATTGAGAGATCGTTGCTCCGCCTCTCGTTTCCCCACAAATACCGCCGGCGCACCATACGGCAGTAATATCCGTTGCCGATGTACACTGATGAATTTTACTATCTGCACCATGAAGTCTTGCACAGATACCACCAGCCTGACCATTATCCCAGGCAGCCGCTCCCGTTCCCGAAGTTAAAGAAATCGTACCGGATACCCGAACATTCTCCACGATACCCGGAGAAGTAGCAGCTCCCACCTGTCCGGCAAGGATGCCTGCCATCTTTGTATTGGCTGTAATCTGCGCATTTTCAAAGTTTATATTGGAACACTTACCAACCAACAATCCAAAGAATCCCTGATTAACAGAAGAGGAAGTATTTACTTTCAGATTACGAATCGTATGTCCGCCTCCATCCAATACAAGTTGTTTGGAAACCGAGGTCTCTATCGGTTGCCAGTCTACACCTTGCAAATCAATATCATTCTCTATCTTGGCATAGATCGTCTTACCATCTTTGAGTTTCTCTCCGAGAGTTATCAAGTCGCTCGTTGTCGCCACGGTATAAGGGTTGTCGATTTCTCCCTGTTTCTGTTGCAGGAAGAAAGTCATTGTACTTTTCTCTTGATTGACTGCAAGATCGTCGGAAACCAGTTTCAAACCGAGAACGTATTTCTTTGATCCGTCAAGCGTACCTAAATCATGGAAGCGCAAATTTACCATACGCAGGACATCGTCCCCCTTAAAATTAAAATTACTTCCATCCAGATCATAATATTCCACAGGTAAGAGGTGATATTCTTCACCAAACTCTTTGGCATCGACAACAGCCAATTCCGCCTTTGCTTCTTTTTCGCAATGGCTTTTCTCCACCATAATGTTATATTGGTATTCCGGCTCATCCAGATATAAATCATATTTGCCTGTCTGATAAAGCGACAAGGTAATATTGGAATAGGTAACTTCAGCCTTTTCCGGCTGTGTCAGATCCATGACTTCACCACATGCTATCAACGAAAACGCCATTAATGACGCTACAACAGGAATGTATCTTTTCATAATATCTTTCTTTTAATTATTAAAAACAGGGATTACCATACCGACGTTATCTCCTGACAACCAAACTTTATCTCCGTCTATACGAACTACCTCCATCTCCATCCCTTCTTTGAGGAAAGAAACTCCTTGGAATGAGAATTCAGCCTTTATCTTTTGACCGACAGCCGTGGGCTTCCCGTCAAACTTCACATGAATGTATTTGCTTTGATCCGAATTTTGCAGGCGATAAGTCAACCGTTTAGGATTAATTGCAGCCTGAAGTTGTTCCTGCTCTGTAAAAGTACAAATTCCATCCAAACTATAAAACCCAACTTCGGTATATCCTGTTATATTCTTCTTATCAACCCCGTTTTCGGCATATTCCGTCTCCGCACAAGAGGTGAAAGCCAACAAACATACCAACACTACATATATTACTTTCATAAGCGAATAAATTTAAGATAATTACTTTCTAACAGTTGTCGACAATATTTCTACCGATCCATCCTTATAAGTCACTTCGGCGGTAAGTATTTGTCCGTTCAGGTTCTTATTCACTATATTGATTTCCTGTCCATCCAGCTTTACTTTATAAGATGAGACATCAGCCGGCAAATTTAATAGTTGTACCAACATATATTCATCCACTTGTTGATATTTCAACAAAGGAAACTTTCCTGTTACAGACTTGGTCTTAACATCATCCTTCCACAACACGGCATCATCCGATTTCAGCAATGCTACATGATAAGTCGTTCCGGGAACAAGATTTTCAACCAATGTATAGTCATTCTCCGAATCAAGCGATCGACGCACCACCTCTGTTCCCTCTTCATCTGTTACTGACAATATACCTGTTTTATCGGCTCCATTACCCCAACTTATGAACAATTCCCGTTGTCCTCCGACAAGGCTGGAAACTGCCAATCCATCCCGGGCAGCAATAAAATCAGGATATAACAATGGATTGGGATTGTAGAATCCGTCTGCATCAAGTCCTAAATAACGGGAAAAATAAATTCCTCCAAGTTCCCACATTTCAGTATTCGCATCATAAACAGCCCTCGCCCCACCAGGAACCACACTAAAACGTCCGGTAATGGCATACGTATCATATTTCTTGAATACTTCATAAAAAGTCTTATACCAATTCTTCGGATACCAGGAATAACTCTCAAAAAGGCTCTTGAACTCGGTTGCACTCACCGGTGTACCGGCGTTAGCTTTTTCGGCTATCAGATTAAGATATTCGTAAATTTTCATCCCGGCCGTATAACCATGCTTGGTTCCCCATTCTCCCAGCGCATCCGCCACATGAGGATTTAAAGCACGCACCATAGAGAATTCCGTGCAAATCAGTTTCTTTGTTACACCATATTTATCGCGGATAATACGGAAATCATCTTCCGCCTGATTGATTTTCAATGCGTGAACGTGCAAGTCGAGCCCTACAACATTAGGATTGTTATTAACCACAGAGACTACTGCAGGTACCGTTTCGCTCTTCGGCAACTCGGAAACACGGTTCAATGCTCCGGCATAAATATCAAATGTCCAGCCATTAGCCTGTTTCCAGGTAGTCAGCCGATTGGCAAACTCATTCAGAAATGCCCGATAATCTTCACCATCCGCATGGCAGAGATCGGTATCCAATGCATTCTCCCATTCCGGCTCGTTACCCATGACAAGTATTTCAATATTCTTCGCCATATCATAGGTTTTCAGTAATATTTCCGTTGCCTGAAATATGTACTCCATCTCCTTAGTTCCTACTTTGGGAACCGTATCGGTATATAATTCAAAAGGTATTTTCAGACTCAAGATGAATTTCACACGGTCGCCCAACGCTTTCTTGGCCTGAATAAATTTCAATGTAGGAATATGTGTCCTGATGGCATTTTCTTTCACACCAACAATCTTCCCGTTTTCATTCTGAAGAAACAGATTGGGGATATTGATAAATCCTCTCACCCAACTCACTTTCGACTGTTTCAACATCTCTATTTCCGTAATCGGGTAATCTATATTTTCATTATAGTTCGCCCCCAAATCCTGCGCCTTTGTTCCCATCGAACATAAGAACAGCAATACAAACATTAAAAAAGCTTTCATTTTCATATACATACTTCAAGGTTAATTGTCCGACATCGAACAGAACAAAGGTAGAGAAATAAATCCCGGTAGAATAGAACGATTGTTTTATCAACGGGATTTATGTTCAGAATAAACATTTGACCTTATTTTAATGGTTCTTCTTCTACTTCGCTGCGATAATAACCGTCCACTTCAGCAAAGAAATTCTGCTTCAGGGAGTCCAGAAGTTCGGGCTGTTGTGCCGCCATATTCTGGTATTGAGTTCGGTCGGCTTTTACATTGAATAAACCGTATTCACCCAAGTTACCCAATTCATTTCCGGTCAGGTTGCGTTCGGAACCTTTATAAGGAGGCATCATAATCCAGTCGCCCGAACGATAAGCCATACGTCCTTGCGCTTCCAACACTACATCCTTGCGGGCAGTCTGCTCTTTTCCGAAGAAAGCATCCAGATAGTTCCGACTATCCAAACCTTCCGGCAAATCGGCATGTATCATCGAACCCAGAGAAGCGAGAATATCTACCTGGCAAACCAGTGCATCGGACACAACCGGCTGAATCTTTCCTTTCCAATAAACAAACAAAGGAATATGCGTACCACCGTCGAACAAACTATATTTACCTCCGCGCAGACCTCCTGCAGGAAGGTGATCGTCTGCCAATTCGGGAGCTCCGTCTTTGTAACCGTCATTCAGAACCGGCCCGTTATCACTGGAGAAGATAATCAGTGTCTTTTCCAACAATCCTTCTTTCTTCAAGTGGGCAAGCAGTTCGCCGACACACCAGTCTGCCTCAACGATGGCATCGCCACGAGGCCCCATCGTTGTTTTGCCCACAAAGCGCTGGTGGGGAGCACGAGGTACGTGAGGTTCGTGCAAGCCATAATACAGGAAGAAAGGAGCATTTTTGTGTTCAGTCACAAAGTTCTTTACCTTATCTACAAAATAGTCGGCCATATCCTCGTCTTTCCAACGGGCTTTCTGTCCGCCTTTCATATATCCGATACGGGGAATTCCGTTTACTATAGAGTTATTGTGTCCGTGTGCCCACTGCATTTTCAGCATCTCCGGATGAGAAATGGCAGTCGGTTCGCCCTCAAAATTATGCTCGTAACTCACTTCGATGGGATCGGCCGGATCGAGTCCTACTACATCGCCGTTTTCCACATAAACTGTCGGGACACGATCGTTGGTTGCTGCAATCAGGCAAGAGTAGTCGAAACCGATTTCTTTGGCACCCGGTTTGACGGTTTCGTTCCAGTTGACATTGCCGTCTCCCATCCCCAAATGCCACTTTCCGATAGCTCCGGTCACATAACCGCATTGCTGCATCATCTTCGGCAAAGTAAACTGATTTTCATTAATGATAAGAGGAGCATCTCCCGGCAGGATTTTTGCATCCTTATTTTTCCATGGATACATTCCGGTCATCAAGGCATAACGACTGGGAGTAGACGTCGCCGAAGTGGCATATCCATTCGTGAAGCAGACTCCTCCATGAGCCAGACTGTCGATATTCGGGGTATGAATGGTAGTCGATCCATAAGCGCTGACATCGCCAAATCCCAGATCATCGGCAAGAATCACAATCACATTCGGTTTTTCTTCTACTTGCTGCGAGGTACAACCTACCAAAGACAATGTAGGAACAAGATAGATTAATGTTTTCATCATATTATGCAGTTAATAACGATGCAAATTTAGCCACCGCTTATCTATTTATATAGAACAAATGTTTAATAATGGGGAGTCATGTCCATCCTGTACTTATTCCCCCGAAAAATACATCTTTTACCTCATGAAAACACCCAAAAGAAGTTGGCAGTTCTTCTTTGGGATATTATTGCAACTATTTGGTTCAATATCAAAAAACAGTCTCTATAAGATTATCTACCTTTGTTTCTATCAAAAACTCCTACGAATCACCGTCCGGAAAAGATGAATTATTATCATACTATTTACTCAAAAAACACACTATCATGAAAAAACTCATTCATACTTTGGCACTACAAAGTATAAAAGTAAAACTCTTGGGACTATTACTCTTTTTAGCGGGAAACTTACAGGCATGTTCCGATGAAGAAACCGCATCCATTCAAGTCAATGCGGATGTGCTCTACTTTAACGGTACGGGAGAGACGCAGGAACTGCAGATAGAATCTTCAGGGGAATGGACCGTCACGGTAGCCAAAGGGGGAGAATGGTGTCATTACAAGATGAAAGAAAATGCACCCTCTGTCCTGTCCGTATCCACCGATGCCAATCAAACCGGGAAAGAACGCCTGACCCGGTTAATCATCTCTTCCGGCTCCGCTGAAAAAAGAGTGGAAATCTATCAAAGGGCAGCTTCATCCTCCACCACGCCCACTTATCCGCAAGTGGATTCAGATCTGCCTCTTTCTTCATTAACCGATGAACAGGGGAATATTCTGCCTGATTTCAGTAATATCGGCTATATGGGTAGCGAGCAGGAGATTCCCGATGTAAAAGTGGTAGAAACCATCGAAGCACCCGCAAACGGGGCAGATGCCACCCGGTTAATCCAGAATGCAATCGACAAAGTGGCTCAAATCACTTCCGCAACCAATGGTTTCAAAGGAGCCATCCTCCTGAAAAAAGGACGTTACAGCATTTCAGGAACGTTGAACATCCAATCATCGGGAATCGTACTTCGTGGTGAAGGAGAAGATTCTAAAACGGGAACCGTATTGATTGCCGCAGGAAAAGGACAAAGAACTCTCATTAAATTCGAGGGTACGGGTTCTTCTTCTCCCAGTAGTCCTTCTCTATTCAATATAAAGGATGATTACGTTCCGGTAGGCCAGTTCTGGGTGAGGGTTTTAAATCCGTCCTCTTTTCAGGTAGGGGATGAAGTGACCATCTATCGTCCCGGAACCGAGCAGTGGATCAGTGATCTGAAAATGAATCAGATTCCGGAAAGAACCACCGGAGACCCTATTGTGCAATGGACTCCCGAAAGCTACAACCTAAGTTACGAACGCACCATCACTCATATTATAGACGATGCGCTACACTTCGACAATCCCATCATGATGGCAATGGAAACCAACTACAATAAAGGTGCCGTATTCAAATCGAGCTTCAAAGGAAGAATCAACCGGTGTGGGGTCGAGAATATGCTGATAGAAAGCGAATATACGTCTGATACCGATGAAGACCACGGATGGGTTGCCATAGAATTTAATAAGATGGAGCAGAGCTGGGTGCGCAATATCACTTCCAGGTACTTCGGCAACGGACTGGTTAGTTTGAATTCCGGAACCCGGTATGTAACAGTGAAAGACTGCAAATGCCTGGATGCAAAATCCATCATTACCGGTGGAAGACGCTATTCTTACAATATGAATCAGGCACAGCAGTGCTTAGTGATAGACTGTGAAGCCACCGAAGGACGCCATGACTGTGTTACGGGCAGCAAGGGAGTCGGTCCTAACGCATTTGTCAGGGTCAACATACGGAATGCACATGGGGACACAGGCCCTCACCAGCGTTGGAATGTAGGCACGCTCTATGACAACATCAACAGCGACGGTCCGATCAATATACAGGATCGCAGTAACTGGGGAACAGGACACGGCTGGGCCGGAGCCAATCAGGTACTCTGGAACTGCACCGCCAAAGAAGTATGTGTTCAGAATCCCTGGGTATCAGCGAAGAATTATAGTATAGGAACTAAAGGAACCAAACATGCAGGAGATTTCAAGAATCCGGTTCGTCCGGACGGTGTTTGGGTAAGAGCTAATGCCACCGTATCACCTGCCTCTCTTTTCGAAGCACAGCTGGAATTACGTAAACGGACAGGAAGACTTTATCATTAAAGAAGTTGCGCAAAAGAAGTTGACGCATTACCTGTCAATTACATACAACAATCCCCTTATTTCAACCCTGTCTTATCAATTAAAAGGGAGAAATAAGGGGAATTTCTTTAGAGGAGTTTCAACCTGTGAGATGTCTATTTACCGATTACCGCATCCCATGTCGTTGCAAAACGGAAGTTACCGATGTTTCCTTTATAGTTCTTGCGATACCTGTAATAGATTGACTTCAGCCCGTTTTTCAGTTCATCTCCTTCGGCATTTGCAACCAGCCCATTTGCCGGTTCGCCCTGACTCAAATCCGGATTGACATACAAAACAGCCTGCTTCTTGTCGTAATCCACTTTCAGTACCAATAAATGCGTCTGATTATAATCGTAAGTTTCAGTACCCTCGGTACAATCCGTACGTACCGCCACACCGAATTTAATCTTGTCTTTCCCTTCACCGGCCACAAACACTTTGCCGCGCACAGCCCTGCTAAGCGGATTAATATCCAAGCCTGCAAAATCATAAAACTTAGTGGAACCCAGTTTCTCGAAATTGACCAGAAAAGCCAGATAATACACACCACGGGCATACTCCTTATTGCTCTTCGTCAACGGATAAACACTCACCCGGTTCAACTGCCCTTCGCCCGCCAGATTAATCGACGGTCCGCCCTCATTGTAACCTTTATAAGAAAGCGGTTCACCGATAACAGGTCCCTCTTCCACTTCCACCGCTTTCGCATTGAACGCACCATACCAAGTATTGAAACGCGGTGTATCCTGATCGCTCGTATAAACTCCCTTTTCCAACTGATCCCCGGGTTTATACCCTTTCAACAAATTATTCCTCAAGGATTGTGCATGCCCCATCAGAGCAACAGCAACCATGATTACCAATAAACATACTTTCTTCATCATTCGATATTTTATTTAGTTTGGATAAAACACTTATTTCTGATAATAAAGGTCGAAAACGATGGTAGCGTCGGCAGCATCATTGGAGCCATCCAGTTCATTGATCTGACGAATCAGCATAATACCTATCTTACCGTTCTTCGAACTCTTGAAAACAACTACGCCATTCAGATCGAACCGGTCTCTTCCCACAGACTCACCAGGCTTGATGCTCTGCACAGTGATACGGTCTATCTTCGAAGTTCCATCGAACAAAGCCGGAGTCGCCGTTTCCGAAATTTCCGCCAACTGATCGTTTCTGACTAAATCTATAATGTTCTTCTCCTTTTCGATGCTTTCCTGAAGCACCAGGAATTTAGTCTGAATATCGGCATATCCCGGGAACATCGTGATAGCAGTCTCTTTATCCTTGGCATCATCTTTGGACGTTGTGAAAAGATTCGTCCCGTTACATCTGAAGTTCCTAAGATTATGAGCAATCTTATCGAAATTACCAAAAGCAAAAGCAGGACCGGAATAAGTGTTTGCAATCAAATCTATCTCCGAACGGCGTTTCTTGTTCTCGTCGGCATTTAATGTAGGATCGTCGTTCATGTAGCAGGCAGTCTGTATATCCAACTGGCCGACATCGGTCACTGTCAACAGACAGCCGAAATCACGATTCTGCGCACTTCCCATCATTTGATTTTTGAACACCAACACTTTGGCTCCGGGTTCGGGAGGCGTCACCTCTTCTTTCACCGTGCAAGTTACCGCATCAAACATCACCTCTTTCGCTTTGCCATTCATCGTGTAAGCCACTATCAAAGAATAAGAACCTACCGGCATATTCTCCGGAACGGTAAAAGTCAGATTTCCACTTGCCAGACTACTGTTGGTCATCGGAGTATCTTCGATAGTAAGCTGCTTACGCAGGCTGACTTTCGTTACCACCACATCTTCCCAATTACTCATTCCCACCGTTACCGAAGCACCGGCTTTCAAACTACCCAGAGTGGCTTTTGCAGCATTCACATCTGCAAGCTCAAGTTCCTTTTCTTCGGGTTCCGGCTCCGGTTCCTGCACTTCGACAAACCGCTGATAGGTATATGTTTTCTCCGTTTCCGGACTGCCCGTATCATATCCGTAAGTGATCTCTACCGTATTGCCGTCCTCACTTAGTTTGAACCGGTGCTTGTCTCCGCTCTGATAAATCAATACCGATTCATCCACCACACGATATTTGCCCTGCAAATCCACATGTTCGAGTGCCTCCGTCTCTATATTATAGGTACAGATGTACGAAGTGTGATCGGCATTGAAGGTCGCTACAAACTTCTGTGATGCGCTTTCACGTGTCCAGATTCCCTCCAGCAGGTTATTTCCCAGGTTCCTGTCCCAGTCATCGTCCTTGTCGCAGGATACAAACAGGCAGGACGTAAGAGACAGTAATACATAAGACACCAGATGCAGTGTCCGATTAAAAAGAATGCTTTTTTTCATAATAATATGTTTTTCAATTCAACAAATTCTACGATGGTAAAAATAGGCACTTCCTTTCCAATCTATTTTCTAATATGCACCAAAGAATTGCAAATTCCTTTTCGCACTTATAATTTTCCGTCGAAACCTTATAAGAATCGTTCAACTATCTATCTGATAGGGAAAAGAGCACAAAATAATGGGAGTCTTTGGGAGGTATTTTGCCGTTTTTTGCTATTTTTGTTGCAAGTAAAAACACTCTCTCTTCAAAATCATCCACTTATGAAAAGACTTTTTTGTACATTGCTGTTTGCTATTTTCGTACAGTTTCTTTTTGCCAATCAGCCCTATCACTTCTCTCATTTGTCTGTCAAAGATGGATTATCCCAGCTGAACGTCACCTGTATCTATCAGGACAAATTAGGATATATATGGTTTGGTACACGCAACGGACTCAATAAATTCAACGGAAATTCCTTTGAGGTTTACTGGAACCATGCCGACAATCCGCACAGTATCAGTAGCAATATCATCAATTGCATGGCGGAAGATGCAGAAGGCAACCTGTGGGTAGGCACAGAAAACGGCCTGAACAGGCTCGACAAGAACAAGAACGAGTTTAAACGGTATCATATCAACCAGCAGGAAAACAAGGACAAGAACAAGATTACCTCACTTTGTCTTGACCAGCAGGGTACCTTATGGATAGGAGCCGCCTCCGAAGGACTGTTTGCCTACACTCCCCAAGGAGATTCCCTGAAAAACATCTCCACCAAAGAGCTGAAAGGGAATTGGGTAAATGACATTATTGAAAGGGACCACAAACTCTACATCGCCTCCTACAACAAAGGACTGCTTATCTACGATTTACAGCAGCAGGCAGTAGTCCGTTCCTTCCAACAAAATTCCGAATCACTGCCTATCCCGTCGAACCGGATCAGAAAAGTGCACATCGACAGAAAAGGAAATATATGGCTGGGAAACGACACACACGGCGTCTATGTCATCAAACACGATCCGGCGGAAGTGGTGTGTTACAATACCCGGAACGGACTATCCAACAATAACGTCCGTTGCATCAACGAGTCTCCCTCGGGTGAAATATGGATAGGCACTTTCGACGGCCTGAACATCCTCAATCCGGTGACCAACCGGATACAAACCTATCGTTACGGCACACAGGGCACATTGAGTCATCATTCCATCTACAGCATTCTGTTCGACCGGATGCAAACCATCTGGATCGGAACGTATGCAGGAGGTATCAGCTACTATAACCCTTACGGACATCTCTTCGACTTTTACAGTCCCAGCTCGTCCCTAAACAAAACCCTGGGTATCTTAGGTCCTGCCATCGAACACGACGGGACTTTATACATCGGAGCCGAAGGAGGAGGATTGATTACTTTCGACCTCGAACAGCAGACTTTCCAGCAATACATACTCCCGCACAATCCCGGTGAGTCGATGCAAAGCGTCATTAAAACCGTCTATTACGACAAGAACCGGATTTTATGCGGAACGAGCATCGGGGAAATCTATGAATTCAACCTGCACAATCACCATTTCTCACTGATTTTTCAGAATAATGACCGGAATCCGATTTACCATATCAGTAAAAGCATTTCCGGAGAACTGATTGTAGGTTCTACAAGTCCGAAAGAGGGACTGATGTTTATTTCAGATCCCCCATCGCTTCACGTGCAGACCGAATTTGCCGTAAAAGGCGAGGACACTTTCCGTTTTGCCAGTGTCATCTGTGTATGCGAAATCAGTAACGATGTGTTTCTAATCGGCACCAAAGAGAAAGGATTATTCTTTTATGACAAGATCAATCACTCCCTGCTTTCCTACAACCACACCAACGGACTAACTGCCAAACATATCAGCAGTATTCTAAAGGACCGTTCCGGCAGGATATGGATCAGCAGCATGGATGGCGGACTAAGTGAATTCAACATCACGACCGAGCAATTCACCACCTACAATGAGAAAAGCGGCTTGCAAAGCAATCAGGTTTGCAAAGTGGTGGAGGGAGCCGACAACAGTTTATGGATCAGCACGCTAAATGGCATTTCGAGATTAGACCTCCGTACCCGGAGCATCACCAATTACAACAAAGAAAGCGGAATACAGATACAGGAATTTTCTCCCTGTGCAGGATTCCGCCTGTCCGACAACCGGATTTTCTTTGCCGGCAACAACGGTTTTACCCTGTTCAACCCCAATGATATTGTCACCAACCCCAACGTCCCTCCCATTATATTGGACAAACTATATATCAACAACAAACTGGTATGCCCCAACGACGAAGAAAATGTACTGCAGGAGAACATCTCCACCCAAAAGAAGATCGTACTCAATCATAATCAGACCAATATAACCATTGAATACTGTGCGCTGAACTATATATTCAACAGCAAGAACGAATATTCCTACAAACTGGAGGGATTTGACTCCGACTGGAACAAGGTCGGCAACCGACGCACTGCCTACTACACCAATATTCCGGCCGGAACTTACCACTTCATCGTGAAAGGCTCCAACAACTGTCTCTTATACACATCTGACGCTGCCGACGATACTCCTTGTGTA
>OWIO01001641.1_pt1 | contig 16516 bp, 8 predicted proteins | sample 1733011 | NCBI WGS metagenome assembly OWIO01 (sample SAMN05065779, study PRJEB22554) | human gut metagenome | biome: ENVO:2100002; feature: ENVO:00000062; material: ENVO:00002003 | host: Homo sapiens | place: USA | reverse complement strand
TCTACACAAGGAGTATCGTCGGCAGCGTCAGATGTGTATAAGAGACAGGTCCGTAATTGGTTGTCGACAACGATGGCTCCCCGCTTGTCTGTTTGTATACCCGCTTTTTCCAGATTCAGCTCTGCAGTCATAGGCTTGCGGCCGATGGCTACCAGCAAGGCATCTCCTTTCAGGTAGTAGGGAGTGCCGTTTGCACTGTCCGTATAGGTCAGAGTTATTCCTTCGGCTGTGTCGTACACGGATTGGACACGGGCGTTCAACCGGACATTGATACGCTTTCGGTTCAATGCTTCCAGCATGGAGGCGGCAATGTCGCGGTCCACTTTAGGCAGAAAGCGGTTTCCCGCTTCCAGCAGTGTGACATGGCTTCCAAAGCCTGCATACATAGTGGCAAACTCCAATCCGACAGCACCGCCGCCGATGACGAGCAGGTGTGCGGGCAGTTTGTTCGATTGCAGCAAGGTCTCACTGGTATATACGTACTTGCTCTCCTTGAGTCCGTCGATGGCAGGCAGGATAGGGGTGGACCCGGTGTTGATGAATATCTCTTTTCCCTCAAGAATCGTTTCGTCCTTGCCGGAGACTATACGGATTGTATTTTCGGACAAGAAAGAAGCAGTTCCGTCATAGAGGGTTATATTAGGCTTGTTTTTTACATTTTCATAATTTTTCTCACGCAGGAAGGATACAAGCTTGTCTTTCCGCGCCACGGCAAGTGCATACAGTTTGGACTGGTTCTTATAATCGTCATAGTATCTCCTTTCCGCATATTCCGATTCGTGAATCAGAGTTTTGGTAGGGATACATCCTACGTTTACACATGTTCCTCCGTACATCTGAGGGGAACGTTCCACGATGGCTACTTTCCAATTCCGTTCGACCAGTTCGGCGGCCAATAACTTGCCGCCCTTGCCGAATCCTATTATGATGGCATCATATTGTTTCATTTTAATATCTCTTAGTTAAGTGTTTAGTAAAATGAAAACAATATGTATCGGCCATTTGTTCGGACGCCGGGTTTAGCAGATGCTTATCGTTCCAGTTCGCGGAGGGAGTCCATTTTCTTCTTTTCAAGGAATTCGTAGATGCCGCTCAAGTGCTCTTTCACTTGTTTGTTGCCGAATTCATATACCTTGCTTACCAGTCCGTCCAGGAAGTCACGGTCGTGGCTGACGAGGATAAGGGTACCGTCAAAATCCAGTAACGCTTGCTTCAGGATATCTTTGGTTTTCATGTCCAGATGGTTGGTCGGTTCGTCCAGTATCAGCAGATTCACCGGTTCGAGCAAAAGCTTTATCATGGCGAGGCGTGTGCGCTCTCCACCGGAAAGCACCTTGACCTTCTTCATGGACTCTTCGGGGCCACCGAACATGAAGGCACCCAGCAGGTCGCGTATCTTGTTGCGGATTTCCCCTTTTGCCACATCGTCGATGGTCTGGAATACGGTCAGGTTCTCATCCAACAATGAGGCCTGGTTTTGTGCGAAATATCCAATCTGCACGTTGTGTCCTATCGTGAGGGTGCCTTCATGTTCTATTTCCTTCATGATGCACTTCACTAACGTTGACTTTCCTTCACCGTTCTTACCAACGAAAGCAACCTTGTCTCCCCGTTCTATGGTGAGGTTGGCATTCTTGAAGACCACATGGTCACCGTAACTTTTCCCTACTCCCTCCATGATGACGGGATAATTGCCTGAGCGGGGAGAAGGAGGGAATTTGAGGCGTAACGCTGAAGTGTCTTCTTCATCCACTTCCAGCAGTTCCAGCTTCTCCAGCATTTTTACGCGGCTTTGCACTTGCAGGGTTTTGGAGTAGGTGCCTTTGAACCGTTCGATGAATTCCTTGGTTTCGGCAATGAACTTCTGCTGGTCGTCGTAGGCTTTCTGTTGCTGTTCGCGGCGTTCCTTGCGGAGTTCCAGGTATTTGGAGTAGTTTACTTTGTAATCGTATATCCGTCCCATGGTCACTTCAATGGTACGGGTGGTGATGTTGTCTACGAATTTACGGTCGTGGCTGATGACGATGACAGCCTTTCCATTGCTGATAAGGAAATCTTCCAGCCATTGTATGGATTCTATGTCCAGATGGTTGGTAGGCTCGTCTAGCAACAGCACGTCAGGCTTTTGCAGCAACAGCTTGGCAAGCTCGATGCGCATGCGCCATCCGCCGCTGAAGTCACTGGTCTGGCGGTTGAAGTCTTCGCGTACAAACCCCAGTCCGAGCAGTGCTTTTTCCACATCCTCCTCGTAATTGGTGGAGTCGATGGCATAGAACTTTTCGCTTAAGGCGGAGACATTCTCGATAAGTTCCATGTAGCTGTCGCTTTCGTAATCGGTACGCGTTTCCAGTTCCTTGTTGAGGCGCTCTATTTCAGCTTCCATTTCATGCAGGTGGGCAAAGGCTTGCGCCGCTTCCTGGAATACGGTACGTCCGTCTTCCGTCATAAGGTGCTGTGGAAGGTAAGCTATGACACTGTCTTTGGGGGCTGAGATTTTTCCACGGGTAGGTTGTCTTACACCTGCCAGGATTTTCAATAATGTACTTTTCCCCGCTCCATTTTTACCCATCAGGGCGATACGGTCTTTTTCGTTGATAACGAAAGATATGTCACTGAATAAAGTAGTTCCGCCGAATTCTACGGCCAGTCCGTCTATAGAAATCATTATATATTTTTTTAATGAGTTGCAAAGATAGTGCAAATCTATTATTTTTTATATCTTTGCCCCTATATAAACAAAACGCATAGGTCATGGAAATAGAAAAAGTGTCAGGAGATTACCGTCCGCTTATTCTGGTTGCGGAAGATGATGATAGTAACTTTAAACTGATAAAGGCTATTATCGGCAAGAAATGCGAGATACTATGGGCAAAGAATGGTGAGGATATTGTAAATTTGTTCGAAGAGAATCGCGACAAAGCGGAAGCTATTCTGATGGATATAAAAATGCCTATTATGAACGGGCTGGATGCTACGGTGATTATTCGCAAGAAGGATAAGGAACTTCCCATCATCATGCAGACCGCTTACGCCTTTACTGCCGACCGTGAAAAAGCCTTGGAATGCGGAGCCTCAGAAGTGCTGGTAAAACCCATCACTCTGTCTGCTTTGCGTACATGTCTGAGCCGTTATTTACCTAAATTAGTTTGGTAAGGCTTTACTGATAATAAAAAGGGAACCGGATGACTAAGTAATGAATATATCATCCGGTTTCCTTCTTTTTATTCTTGTGCATTGTCTTTTCTCTCTTCCATCTTCTTTTTTACAAATTCGATTTTGAGATTGGCTTCCTCCATATTCTTCTTTATTTCCGTCATGGATGACAGCAGTTGTGCCAGCTCGTAGACGCTGACAAGGGCCTGGCGGTCGGCGGCAGTCATGGTGATGGAATAGGGACGTTCCCCTCGATAGTTGACTTTGATATTCTTGTCCTTGTTCAGATAAAGGAACCCCATGACGTTTCCGTCTTCTCCCAGTTTGAAGTCTGCCTTTTCAATCTTTTCACCGAGGTCAGTGGTTTCGTAGCTGTCTTTGGCGGCGGGTGTTTCGGTAAAACTGCCGTCGGGAGCAGTGACTTTGACGGCCACATGGTGGATATTATGGGCTCCGCAATAAATGGAAGTCATACTCATGACTCCGTTTTCGTCTACTTGGAAGCGGAGGAAAGAACGGTGCAGATTTTTTTCTATCACTTGGGAGGGATGCAGGTAATTGCCAATATTCTGGTATTCGGCATCTTTTTCAAAGGTGTATTTCCCTTTGATTGCGTCGAATTCCTTTTGCTTGGCTTGAAGCATACTGTCCAAGTAGACCAGGCTCTTTTCCTGCTCTTTCAGTTCCACTTCCTGCATCAGGCCGATGCCTGCACGGCGAGTTTCAAACGCTTTGGGATAGAGCACTTTGATACTGTCAATTAGAATCTTCGCTTCATTGTAGTTGCCGAGTTCAAACGCTTCGCGGGCAGCTTGTAGTTTTTCACCGGCTTTCTTCTCCACATCTTCGCAAGAGAAGAGTGTACAGCATAGGCATGCAAGGAGTATTACTTTTTTCATATTTGTTGTTCTTGGAGTTAGAGTCCACAAAAATAGAAATAATATCTTTATCTTTGCAGCATTTTAATGTGCAAATGTGCTAATAGACCATTAACACATTTGCGTATTCATTACATTAGCGCATTATTTATGATAGATTTGACGGCAGAAGAACTGAAGCAATATTTTAGTGATGATATATTCAAGCGGATATCCGAAACGGCTGATGAATTGGGATTGGAATGTTACGTAGTCGGTGGATATGTACGTGATATTTTCCTGCAACGTCCTTCCAAGGATATTGATGTGGTGGTGGTAGGCAGTGGCATTGCCATGGCCGAGGCGCTGGGTAAGCGTCTGGGGCGTGGGGCGCATGTTTCCGTCTTCAAGAATTTCGGTACGGCACAATTGAAGTACTATGGTACGGAAGTTGAGTTTGTGGGTGCAAGAAAAGAATCGTATACACACGATTCCCGCAAGCCTATTGTAGAGGACGGTACATTGGAGGATGACCAGAACCGCCGTGATTTTACCATCAATGCACTGGCTGTTTGCCTGAACCGGGTGCGTTATGGCGAGTTGGTCGACCCCTTTGGCGGTATTGGAGACTTGAAGGAAAAGACCATCCGGACTCCCCTCGACCCTGATATAACTTTCAGTGATGACCCTTTGCGCATGATGCGCTGTGTCCGTTTTGCCACCCAGCTGGGATTCTATATTGACGATGAGACATTCGATTCTCTGGAGCGTAATCGCGAACGCATCTCCATCATCTCCAAAGAACGCATTGCAGACGAACTGAACAAAATCATCTTGTCACCTATTCCGTCTAAGGGATTCATTGAGCTGGACCGCTGTGGTCTGCTGGAACTGATATTCCCGGAACTTGTCAGGCTGCAAGGCGTGGAGACGCGTAATGGACGCGCCCATAAGGACAATTTCTACCATACGCTCGAAGTACTCGACAACATCAGCAAGAAGACCGACAACCTTTGGCTACGCTGGGCAGCTCTTCTGCATGATATAGCCAAGCCTGCCACCAAGCGTTGGGAACCCCGTGCGGGCTGGACGTTCCATAACCATAATTTCATTGGCGAGAAGATGATACCCGATATTTTCCGCAAGATGAAGCTCCCTATGAATGAGAAGATGAAATATGTGCAGAAAATGGTGAGCCTGCACATGCGTCCCATTGTGATAGCGGATGATGTAGTGACCGACTCGGCAGTGCGTCGCCTCTTGTTTGAGGCAGGTGATGATATAGACGACCTGATGACACTGTGCGAAGCCGACATTACTTCCAAGAATATGGAGCGTAAGAAACGTTTCCTTAATAATTTTCAGTTGGTACGCCAGAAGCTGAAGGATTTGGAGGAACGCGACCGTATCCGTAATTTCCAGCCTCCGGTCAGTGGTGAAGAAATCATGAAGACTTTCGGCCTTTCTCCTTGCCAGCAGGTAGGTGCCTTGAAGAGTGCCATTAAGGATGCCATTTTGGACGGCATCATTCCCAATGAATACGAAGCCGCCCGTGCATTTATGTTGCAACGGGCGGAGAAGATGGGGCTTAAGGAGTTATAACTTATAACTCATAACTCTTCTTTTTCTGCCTGGAACTTGCGGCTTACTTTCATCAGGTTGATGGTGTAGGTCACTATGTTTTGGGCTTCTTGTATCATAGTCAGGTATACCATGCTGACTTTGATGCTGCCGCTCTGACTTTGGATGCGTTGCAGCTCTTCTCGTTTCAGGTGAGACAACTGGCCGTTGAGGTCGTTGGCTTTGCGAATCTCTGTTTCCAGTTCATCATAATTGTTCGTTTCCAGCTTGTGGCGGCATACTTGCAACAGATAGCAGATGTCTTCGGCTACGTCTGTAAATTCTCCTTTCTGAATGGCATCCAGCGGATTGAAGTTATTGTCTATGTGCTCCAAGCAAGGTTCGCAAAGACGGCCTACGCTGTACACCAGTTCGCTGGCAAAGTCGTTGCCTTGATAGTAATAGAGTCCTTTTTCCAGTACGGTATTGTTGTCGAGGCGGCACATGGCAAGTGTTCCGGTACGCTTCATCTGCTTGATGAGTTGTTTTTCGAATTTTACTGAGCCCATGGCACGACGCAGTCCGCGTAGATTCTCGTGTAGGAAGGAAGTGACGGTACGTTCAAAATTCTCTTCTGTGAATTCCATAATCTTCAGCAGTTCTTCACGGGTATGCTTGCGGAGTAATTCGATGACTTCGCTGTTGTCCGTGCTCTTCATCAACTGTTTTAGGGTCTCGTTGCCTTTTTCTTTCTCTTTGCGCTTCTTGTACATCACTTGGCTACGAATCAGCATGAAGACTGCCAGACCAATCAGTGCCAGGATGGCAACCGTACCGCCGAAATGGATAATTAATGCCACGAAAAAACAGATGGTGAACGCTGCTCCGGCAGTGATGAACCAACCGCCGATAACGCTGAGCACACCCGTAATGCGGAATACCGCCGAATCACGTCCCCAGGCACGGTCGGCAAGCGATGTACCCATGGCTACCATAAAGGTGACATAAGTGGTGGAAAGGGGGAGTTTCAAGGAAGTTCCCAAGGCGATGAGCAGACCAGCCAATACGAGATTGACGGAAGCGCGAACCAAGTCAAAAGCGGCGCCGTCGGCTATGATGGCTTCATCCTTCTGGAAGCGTGTATTCATCCACCGCTTGCTGCTTTCGGGCATTGTTTTGGATATTCCGTTAGCCAGGGTCATGCTGAAGCGTACCAGCGTGCGGGCTATCGGGGTACTTCCGAAGTTCTCTTCACCGTCATCCTGACGGGCAAGGTCCACGGAAGTTTTGATGACGTTGTGGGCTTTCTTGGATGTGCAGAGTGCATAGACCATGATAGCGCCTGCACCGATAAGGAAATACCACGGGGTTTTGGCTGCACCGAGGAGTGAGGACATCAGGAATCCGTCGGGGCCGGCGGCCGTACCATTGGCTGTATAGTCAATAAATGAGGAATATCCTGCGAGGGGAACACCGATAAAGTTCACCAAGTCATTGCCGGCAAAGGCGAGGGCGAGGGCGAAAGTACCCATCAGAACCACTACTTTGAAGACGTTTATCTTGCACCAATGCAGTATCTGCATCAGTATGGTGAAGAATACAAAGAAACCGGTTATCAGCAATGCGGTATTGTCGTGTATCCATTGCTTATTTTCAGGAGTCATGAATGAACTGTCTTTCAGCCCCTTTATCAGCATGAAGTAGATGATGCTGGTGGCAGCTATACCACCGAACAGCGCGATGCTGTATTTCATGTTCTTCTTGTAGTTGAAGGTGAACACGATACGTGCCAGCCACTGTACCAGCATACCGAAGAAGAAGGCAATGGCTACGGATACAAAAATGGCCATGATGACAGACAGCGCCTTGTCTGTATTGATGAGGTCGCCCAGTCCCAATGTATCGCTGTTATAGACCTTGATGAGCGCCAGTGCGAACGTACCTCCCAGCAGCTCGAACACCATGGATACAGTGGTGGAGGTAGGCATTCCCATAGTGTTGAAGACATCTAATAGCACGACGTCCGTCAACATGACGGCAAGCAGAATGCACATGATTTCGGCAAAGTAGAAGTGCTCCGGTTGATAGATGCCGTGTCGTGCAATGTCCATCATGCCATTGCTGAGTGCCGCACCGATGAAGACGCCAATGCCTGCAATGAACAGTATGGTTTTGAAAGATGCTGCCTTTGCTCCGACAGCCGACTGAAGAAAATTGACCGCATCATTACTGACACCTACCACGAGGTCGAAAATCGCGAGTACGAACAGAAAGATGACGATACCCAGATAAATTGTTTCCATAGACATGTATTTTATTTCCGGCTGCAAAGGAAAGAGTTTGGTGTTGCAGGGAAATGTCATACATGTTACAGAAATGTTACAAATGTTTTGGAATAGAATGGTATTGTGTTAAGAGCGATTGCTCTTATTCTCCTAATAATCATTAATGTTAAGCATTTAAGAGTAACAATATAAGTATAATAGAAGAGTGGATGCTTTTGTGTTTCGTATTTGGTTATTTCTATGTTAAGCAGCCAAATTACTAGTTAATTGTTTGCAGATGTCGAGAATTCTTGCGAATATTGCATACAAGTTGTGTGTAGAATTGATTGTAATTAGAACTTTGATATTAAAAATCAAAGATGTATGTAACTTTTTTAATTCATTTATTAAATAAATGAATTCTACCAACGAATATAGAAATATGAAAAACCATTTTTGTTTAAACCTATTCTTCTTACTATATTTGTTTTTTTGTGCTGGATGCAAGCAGCATATCTCAGATAGTGCTGCTAAGGCAAATGAGGCATTGTTTACTCAATTAGATAGTCTGATAGATAATTCTGATAAACTTATTTTGCAGAAAGAGGAGCGAATAGAGGCGTTGAAGCATTCACTAAGACAATCTAAGGCATTTGAGAAACAGTATGAACTTAATCAGGCTATTTATCAAGAATATCGTGTGTATGATGCAGATTCGGCTATGAAGTATACTACACAAAGCCTTGATTTAGCACGACAATATCATGATAAGAATCGTGAGATTGAATCTTTATTAGGTATTGGTTTTGTTTATACGGCTAATGGCTTGCTTAGTCAAGCCTCTGAAGTAATGCATTCACTCTGTTCTTCCAGTATGCCTCGCTACTTACGTTCGCGTTATTATGGTCAGATGCGTACTCTCTGCTCGCGGTTGCAACTCTATTCATTAGGTGATGATGCATTACATGAGCATTATGGTCAACTTTATGCGTTATATTCAGATTCAGTATTGCAGACGGCCACTCCTGACGAACCACGCTACCTTTATAGCCGTGTGTGGAAATATCAAGATGTTCCCGGTGCACAACGTATTGCCATTAGGGATGAGTTGGAAAAGGAAAAACAACGTCTTCTACCTAATAGTCGTAATTATTCTATTTTAGCTTATAACTTGGCTCTACTTTATGAAAAAGAGCACAACCATACCAAGTGGCTGGAAAATATGATTCTCTCAGGTATTGCTGATGTATATGCTGTGAATCGTGATATTGGTTCGTTATATGCATTGGCTTCCTATTTATATGAACAAGGTCAGTTGGACCGAGCCTATCGTTATAGTACTTATTGTTCTGATATCGGTATAACTTTTAAGAGCCGTGTACGACTGCTTCATCAGCAGAAGTTGCAGAGAAGGATACATCAAAGCTACATTGAACGTGATCATATGCAACAGAAGCAGCTAAAGCTATTCCTTTTATTTATTAGTTTTCTCACTATTGTATTGCTGATAGCTCTTTTCTTTTTGAGAAGGCAAACAAGAAGACGTAGGAAAGCTTTGGTTGAGCTACATGTGGCCAATGGTAGATTGAAGAGTCTTAATAGTGAACTGCAAAAGCTCAATTTGGTTCTACGTGACACAAATTATATTAAGGAGGAGTATATTGGTCAGGTATTCAAACTTTGTTCATCCTATATTTGCCGTATGGAGGAGTATCGTAAAAAGTTAAACCGTAAATTAAAGGCTGGGCAACTTGAAGATTTAAAGAAGATGATTAGTTCTACTTCTACCATGAGCGATGAAATGAAGGATTTTTATGAGAAATTTGATTCCATTATTCTACATTTATACCCTGATTTTGTAGAGCACTTCAATAGTTTGCTACGTCCCGAAGAACATATTGAAGTGAAGTCTGGGCGGCTTAATACAGAACTTCGTATTCATGCTTTGATACGAATGGGGGTAACGGATAGTGAGAAGATTGCAGAATTTTTGCACTGTTCACTGCAAACCGTATATAATAATCGTTCTATAACTTTAAATAAATCTTCGCTCAGTAAGGAGGAATTTCTTCGAGCTGTGAAAGAGGTTTGTAAAAAGTAATTTGAAGACTGAGCGTTTCTCTCATTTTTTACCCACATGTATATAGATAATTGCCATTCAATAGCTTAATACTATCGAATGGCAATTATCTATATACATGTTTTTGATTACCGATTTAATTTAAATCACTACTGAAAATCTATTGAGTCTGTCTGTAATTGAAAGATAATCAGCAATATATAACTTTGTGAATTTACCAAATCCTCTACCAGTGAATATAATCGGTTGTTACATTGTCTAATTTTGCTCTCGAGATTTTTTACACACAAGTTCCTATTAACTTAAAAATGTAATTTATGAAAACCAGACAAAAATCGAGAGACGCAAGTGGTATTTTGCTTGTCTGTCTTATGTGGATGCTGTCACTTTCAAGCTCACTTCATGCACAGACATGGAATATTAACGGAAATGTGACAGATGAACAAGGAGAACCGATAATCGGTGCCAATGTAGTGATACAAGGTACGGGTACGGGCACCATTACCGATGTAGAAGGAAACTTTAAACTCGCTTCAGTGACTAAGGGGGCGGTAATGGAGATAAGTTTCATTGGGTATATATCCAAGACATTGCAGGTGAAAGACGCATCATCGTTAAAGATTGTACTGAAAGAAGATAACCAGGCACTGGATGAGGTGGTAGTAGTAGGTTATGGTGTACAGCGCAAAAGTGATCTTACAGGTTCGGTTGCTTCAGTTAACTCGGATGTACTTGAAAGTCGCCCACAAGCTAATTTGATTCAATCTTTGCAAGGAGCAGTTCCAGGATTGAATATTAGTGTGACGGGTAGTAATGCTGAAGGTTCGTCCACTACTACACGTATTCGTGGTAACAACTCCATTACGGCCGATAATAAACCTCTTGTTATTCTTGATGGAATACCTTTTGATGGTCCATGGTCGGAAATCAATCCCAATGATGTAGAGAGTATAGAAGTATTGAAGGATGCCTCTTCAGCAGCCATTTATGGTGCTCGCGGTTCTAACGGTGTAATCCTTATTACTTCTAAGCGCGGTAAGAAAGACAGATTGACGGTATCATACGATACTTATGTTACTATTGACCAGCCTATCAATTTACCTCGTATGATGAATGGCAAAGAATTCTATAAGTATAAATCTGAAGCTTTCAAGGCTACCAATACTACTCCTCCTACAGAAGAGAATCCTGAACCTTGGTTAGATAACTTTACTCCTACTGAATTAGCTATGTATGCTGCCGGTCAGAGTACTGATTGGATGAAGTTGGCAACACAGACCGGTATAAAACAATTGCATAACCTTTCTTTCCGTGGTGGAGCTAACAAAACCAGCTATTTCATTTCATTGAACTATACGGATGTGAAAGGAACTGCGGTAGGCAATGAGTTCAAGCGTTATAATATACGTTTCAATCTTGATCAGGAGTTTAATAGTTGGTTGAAATTTTCTACTACTACACAGTTAGGTCGCTACGATCGTAGTGGTAGCAGTGCTTCTTTTTGGCGGGCTATAAAACAAGTTCCGTTGGGACGTGCTTATAACGAGGATGGTTCACTTACACTTTCTGCTACTGAGGACTCCTCTTCAGCTTTCAGCATTAATCCGTTGGGATCTCTTAATAATAAGACAAAAGATATCCGTGCAAAGGTTATCACTAATAATGTGCTTGAGGTAAAGTTTCCCTTTATTAAAGGGCTGAGCTATAAATTGAATACAGGCTTCACTTACCAAAACAGCTCCTATAAGAATTATCAAGGTTTGGATACCTACGAAGGAGCTAGTGCTAATGGCGTATTGAATACTGATGACTGGCATTCAGAAGAATGGATTTTGGAGAATATTATTTCTTATCAACGTGAATTTGGCAAACATCGTATATTTTTCACAGGATTATATTCTGCTCAAAGCAAGGAATATGAACAGAATACAATGGAAGGTAAGAATTTTCCCAATGATGTGATGTATTATTACCAGATTTCTAAAGCTGCCACAATGTCTGGTAATTCCAATTATTATAAAGAAAATCATATTTCACAAATGGGGCGTTTGAATTATACTTATGATGATCGTTACTTGTTAACTCTTACTGCTCGTCGTGATGGTTACTCCGCTTTTGGTGAAAGTTCTAAATTCGGCGTTTTTCCTTCAGCCGCTATTGGATGGAATATTTCCAATGAATCTTTTTTTAAAGACAAGCCTATAAGTGAAACCATTAGCAATCTGAAATATCGCTTGTCATGGGGTAAAAATGGCAATGAGGCTATCAGTGCTTATAGTACACTACCTAATCTTTCAACTTACAATTATCTGAATGATGATCATACTGCACAGTTTGGTTTCTATCCGTCGAAGTTAGCTTCGCCCGGTTTAGGTTGGGAAACTACTACATCTATTAATACTGGCTTTGATATTGCACTTTGGAATGGACGTATTCAGAGTTCATTTGATATTTATTGGTCTAAAACCAAAGATTTGCTGCTTTCCCGTTCTATTCCTACCATTAATGGTACTGGCTCTATTACTGAGAATCGTGGACAGACCCGTAATCGTGGTTTTGAATTCCAGATAACTTCTAATAACATTACACATAAGAGTTTTCGCTGGAGCACCTCTTTCAACCTCTCACACTATCGTTCGGAGATTGTAGATGTTGGTTTGTATGATGCTAATGGAAAGCCGGTTGATGATGTGGCTTCCAAGTGGTTTATTGGTGAACCTATCAATGTGAACTATGATTATAAAATTATCGGTGTATGGCAGATTGCTGATCCGTCTAACCCGACAGGGCAGCAAGATCCTAACTATCGTAATTCGTATCCTGGATATGTGAAATACCTTGATGTAGATGGTAACGATATTACAACGGCTGATAAGACTATTATAGGGTCGGCTATTCCTAAAGTAAATATGAGTTTGATGAACACTTTTGAGTACAAAAACTTCACTCTGAGTGTGTTCTTAACGGCTCAGTTAGGACAAACCCATCTGAATGCCTTGTATGATACAAGCCATAATTCATATCGCCAGAACCGTTTTTTGGTGGATTTTTGGACTCCAGAGAATCCTACGAATAGCTATCCGAAAAATAGTTTGAATAGTGATGTGAATCCAGAGGGAGCCAGTTTCTATGAAAAGACAGATTTCTTACGTATTTCCGACGTTACATTGGGTTATAATTTCCCACAACAATGGTTGCGTCGTACTTTCATCAAACGGCTCAATCTTTACATGAACATTAAGAATTTGGCTACAATAACTGGCTGGACAGGTATGGATCCGGAATTTCTCAATGATCAATTGGCTGCTCCTCCAGTACGTTCGTTCACTTTTGGACTAAAGTTAGATATTTGATGAGAGTAATATATCATAAAAAGCTAAAATGAAATTGCACATATGAAAAAAATAACATATTTCAATGTCTTAGTGTTTACAGTATTATTGCTCACTATGGGCGGCTGTAATGAGGATAAGTTTCTTAAGGAAGATCCTCGTGATGCACTTTATCCTGAAAATTTACTTGTAGATTACAATGGATTTAAATCGATGATAACGCCTCTTTATGGTCTTATGCGTGCAGAGTATCGCCGTGCTGATGCAATGGGAGGAAGTATTGCGCTCTGTCTGCATTCTGCCTGGGGTGGAGGGGTAGATAATTCATGGGCCAATAATAGTCATGCGGAAATGAAGTTCCTCTACAATCCCAAAGAGATAACTTACACTGATCTTGCTATTTGGAATAATATTTTCCAGTGGGGATATCGTATCATCAACACTGCCAATATGGTTATCTCAAGAGCTGACAATGATGGCATTAACTGGGGAAGTGGTGCTGATGCTGAAAATCGTAAAAATGAGGTGTTGGCCGAAGCTCGCTTCTTCCGTGCTTGGGCTTACCGTCACCTTACCTATTCATTTGGTTCAGTGCCCCTTTCAACACAAGAAATTACAGGATTGAATTATCGTGATGATTGGGACCGTGCTTCCTTGAGTAGTATTCGCGAAGTGATGGCAGAAGATTTCCAGTTTGCAGTCGATAACCTTCCTTTGCGTACTTCTAATAATAGTAAAGTCTCTGGTGCTGTAGCACGTCACTATTTGGGTGAACTTTATTTGGCAGAAGGTAATGCTGAAAAAGCAGTTTCAGTACTGAAACCATTAGTGGAAAGTGGAGAATATTCCCTTATAAATCAACGCTTTGGTAGTAATGCTTCCAATGATGGATGTCCTTTTATTGACGTATTTTATACTCCTATGTATGCTGATGGAAATACGGAGGTGCTACTGGCTTTCATTAACACAGAAGAGGAGAATAGTGCCTATGGTACTGCAAATGTCTATATGACTACAACTTATAAGAACTATTATGCTAATGATGGCGATTGTAAAAAGACAAACCAGCATAATCCGGACTATATCAATAACGGTGGTGAAGGTTCATTTGCACAAGTCTTTTGGCAAGCTAATGGTGGTAAGGGAGCCGGACGTGTAGTTCCTTCCAGAGGAGCACTTCGTTTGTACAATTATAAAGGAATGGGAGAACAAGATGACCGTGTATCTGCCAATGCTATCGTATGGAGTATTAATGATGTAGATGCTGCCGGCAATGTAACCAAGGTATTTGATTTAGGTGGTACTGCACTTATTGATACTACGGTTAATGCAGCCATGCTAACTTCTACTTCCATTAAAAAATATGATTGGCCTACTACTCGTAAATGGGATTATACTCCACCTATTTTGGCTAATGCAGCTAATGATGGACACTATGCGGACATTGTTTATTTACGTTTGGCAGATACATATTTACTTTATGCAGAGGCTCTTTACAAGAGTAATCAAGTAGGTGAGGCCATTAAATGGATAAATAAAGTACGTAATCGTTCCAATGCTGTAAGTATTACTGAAGATGATCTTAGAATCGGTGGTATGGATTTCATTCTTGATGAACGCAGCCGTGAACTGCTTACGGAGGAAGAACGTCGTCATACATTGGTACGTGTTTGCCAAGAAAATGGTGGTGACGAACGTGATACCAATAACTATTTCAAACGTCGCATGCGTGAACTCAATGAGATAGCTGGTATTGCAGGACGTGGTATGGATGAATATGAAACTCCTGTCCTTTTCCCGCTGCCGCAATCATTCATTGATGCCAATACTGGTAATCCTTTGGAAAATAATCCGGGGTATTGATAGATAATAGTCAGATATAAATACCGCATATAAAACGGCTTTGTATATATCGGTGTTTATATCTGATTTAGATTCATATATTCAAAAGAAAACAAAAACTTAATATCTTGATACATCATGTCCGAATTGGCTTTCATTTTTAGTCTTCTTATGGTAGGGATTACAGCGGTAGGTCTTTATCGTAAGCTCAATCCTCAAGGTCTTTTGATGCTTTCCGGTTTATTAATGCTTACAGCTGCTTTTTTCATGCAAGTGCATTCGGTAGTACCTAGTGAAGCTACGGGAATGGTGGTGTTTGATTTGGTAAGGATGATAGAGGAAGTTTTTCTTTCTAATTTGGCGCGTGCAGGGTTTATGATAATGACAATTGGCGGTTATGTAGCTTTCATGAATAACATAAAGGCTACTAATGCATTGGTCTATATTTCCATGAAGCCATTAGGTCTTTTTCGACGTTATCCTTATTTGGCGGCTACTATAGTTATTCCTATTGGACAATTACTTTTTATTACTACTCCTTCAGCTGCCGGATTAGGATTGTTGCTTGTGGCTTCGGTTTATCCTGTTTTAATTAGTTTGGGAGTAAGCCAACTTACAGCATTGTCAGTCATTGCCGCTGCTACTCTATTTGATCAGGGACCGGGGTCGGCAAATACTGCTATGGCTGCCGAATTGATAGGACAATCCAATGTGGAATATTTCATCACTCATCAACTTCCTTTAGTAATTCCTACTTCCTTGGTTGTAATGGTACTCTTCTATTTCAATAACCGTTATTTTGATAAAAAAGATGCAAAGAAACAGCAGGATGGCATATTGCAGGTGTCAAATGTGACTGCAACCTCATTAGTAGAAAAACCGGATGTTCCATTGGCTTTTGCGCTACTCCCGGTATTACCTTTGGCTCTTCTCATTTTCTTTTCACCTTTTGTGGGACTGTTTCAGCCTACTGTAACATTGGGTACCACTACTGCTATGCTTTTTTCTCTGTTCTTATCATTGGTATTTGTGTTGTTTCATACTCGTAGTGTGCGTACTACTTTTAACGTTTTTGCAAGTTTTTGGAAAGGCATGGGAAATGTGTTTACTTCAGTTGTAACATTGATTGTAGCTTCAGAAGTTTTCTCTAAAGGACTGATTGGTTTGGGATTTATTGATTCATTGGTGGGTTATTCCTCTCATATCGGACTTTCGGGATTAGCTATTGCCGCAATCTTTACTCTCATTATTTTTGGAGCTGCCATGCTGATGGGAAGTGGCAATGCAGCCTTTTTTTCATTTGGTCCTTTATTGCCGGGTATAGCCACTCAGCTTGGTTTGCCGGTTTTTTCATTGATACTTCCTTTGCAGTTGGCGGCAAGCATGGGACTGTCTCTTATACACATCTCCGAGCCCACGAGACTCGAC
>OWIO01001627.1_pt1 | contig 16623 bp, 10 predicted proteins | sample 1733011 | NCBI WGS metagenome assembly OWIO01 (sample SAMN05065779, study PRJEB22554) | human gut metagenome | biome: ENVO:2100002; feature: ENVO:00000062; material: ENVO:00002003 | host: Homo sapiens | place: USA | reverse complement strand
TAACATCAAGCAAAGATAAAAAAATAATATATACTTGTGTATAAAGGGTAGCTTCCGGAAGGAGGAGAATGGAGATACTAATGACTTTTAGTCAGCCCCAACGAAGATACTATAGACTTCTTATGTTGTAAGTTATAGGGTTACTTGCCGTGCCAATGGTATGGCCTTATGCTTATACCTTCTTTGTATAGAAAGAGAGGCCGGTTGGCTTCCATGTGCCTTTGTTTCCGTAGGTATCCTTTTCTTCCGTGGTATAGGCAAAGTTTTTTCCGTCTGATATTTCGTAGATACAGTTTAAGTCATCGCTCTCCTTTTCATAGACATACCCTATGATTGTTCCGTCTCCGTTCGGTGCCGGTTCTAATGTCAAACGGTGATTCTTTCCGTCGGAAGACAGGTAAAGCGGTACTGTACCCGGTTCGTGTCTGACAAATACGCTTCCTATCACACCTTGACAGATATCGGCCTTTGCGGTTAACTCCTTATAAGAGGTATAGTAGCGGTGATAGTGCCCGTCACTTGCCTGAAAGATGGGAGCCGTTTGTTGTAAGGACAGTTGGTGCCTTTTGATATGGGCTATTACCGCTTCTTTTATTTGCTGTTTCTTTATGGGATCGGCTATTACCTCATAGATGGGGATAAGGTCTTCACCGGTCAGAGTAGTTAAGGCGCGATTCTTTTCATTGGCAGATTGTATCCAGGGGCTGATATCCATCGGATCGCCTGTCAGCTGATCAAAGACTTTGTAATCAGCTCCTTGCAATGACACTACAATTGTTCCCCCATAGTTCTTTTTTACTGTTTCTTCGGGATAAGTGATGGAAACATTGGGATGCTTAATAATGCTGCTCTGATGTGCGCCCATCCCTGTATTTGCGGTTCTCAATAAGTTCTCTTCATCATCCGCTACGATGCTGCGATAGAGGGTTTTGCTTATATAACCTAAATGAGTGTTCACCAATATATGAGTACCAAATAGCTCTATGATTGTTTCAGGTGACGCATCTTCCAGCTCTTGCCGGAAATCATCGGTCAGCCAGTTGGACCAATCCGCATTCAGGGTGAGTAATCTTTGAATCACTCCGTTAGCTCCTGAACTACCAAATGCAAATGTGTATTGGGATGAATAATCATAAGGTTTCTGAAAATAAGTATGACCGGTAATGGTAGCGGTGAACAGCAAATCATCTTTGTTTTCCGCCGGCACCACAAATTTCTTATATTCTGTGATTGACCGAAGAAACTCTTTCATATCACGACCAATGAAGCTGTCTCCTACCCCGCTCGAACCTACCAGATTGCTAATCTTTTCATTATCTATCTTGCTCAGATCGAGCACTGGTTCTTTTACCGAATTATTGTCTATGTAGCTGCCCATAATATCATATCCGGCACCCAGAAAAGGCTGTGTAAGTGACATGGAGGCTTCAGGCCAGCTATTACCTTGTGGTACGGCAGGGCTTATGTAACTGTCATTCGTTTCCTCCGGAGGAGTGTAAGGTAATTCTTCTTTGTCACTGCAACTTGCGAATACGGATGTGACGAAAGGTACCCATAGTAGTTTGAATAGTGTTTTTGTGCTCATATTTTTATCATTTAGTCGCGCTAAAGGTAGATAAAAGGAATGAGAAAATACGATTTGAACAGCACTATTATTTCAGAAACTCTTCTACCTTCTTATAAAACAAGGAAAGATGATGCCCGTCAATAAATCCGTGATGAATCGTCATCGCGATAGGCATCACCAGTTTGCCTTCCCTTATGATGGCTTTTCCGGCATTCAGCAACGGGTAGTTATTGCCGCTTCTCTTCTCCTGTGTACCGGTGATGGAAGTAAAATACAGGTCGGGAGTCGCACTTAACAGAATCAGTCCGTAATCTCCGTCGGCTACTTCTCCGTTTTCTGCTGCATACGGATCACCGTCTTCGGGGATGGCGTCGATAATTAGCCTTGCTTCCTGATAGAAAGTGTCGAAATCGTTGTGGTAAGGGAAACGGGTGGTGAAGAACTTGCCGTTCTCTTTTATCTTGATGGGAGACAGCATATCTATGGTGTCATAGAGCACTACACGTCCGTCCGGATCGATGCGGTAACGAAACTCCGGTATTTCGTTGGCTGCACGCAGCACAGCATAAAGATAATGGAGAAAGAAAGACTGTCCGGCCGCTTTGGCACGTTGCCTGGCTCCTCCGCACTCTACTTCGGAGGTAATGGATAATTGGGGATTCTGGAAGTGGCGGAAGAAGTTGAAATTCTCCTTCCGCTCCCAGTTTTCTATATCTATGATTTGTTTCATTTCTTTGCTACCTTCTTCCGGTCATAGAAGAACATGAAGTAGAAACCGATGATGATGAAAGGAACGCTCAGCCATTGTCCCATGTTGAACATCATGTTGTCTTCGAATGCTTCCTGGTTCTGCTTCACGAATTCGATAAAGAAACGGAAGGTAAAGATATAAGCCAGACAGAGTCCGAAGAAGAATCCGCGATGCAGTTTCTTGCTGTAATTCTTATAAAGATAGATCATGATGAAGAACAGGATCAGATAAGCTATCGCTTCATAGAGCTGTCCCGGATGACGGGGAAGCATATCTACCCGTTCGAATACGAATGCCCAGGGTACATCGGTCGGGTTACCGATAATTTCGGAGTTCATCAGATTCGCCAGACGGATGAAGCAGGCGGTGATCGGAGTAGCGACGGCAATCATGTCCACCACATCCATATAATGAAGTTTCGTCTTGCGGCAATACAGCCAAAGGGCGATCATCAATCCGAGTGTACCTCCGTGACTGGCAAGTCCTTCATAACCGGTGAATTTCCATCCGCCGCCTGCCAGGAACTTGATCGGCAGAAGCATTTCCACAAATCCCTTTCCGCTGGTCAGGTACTGTCCCGGATCGTAGAACAGGCAGTGCCCCAGACGTGCTCCAATCAGAATACCGAAGAAACAATAAAAGAAGAGGGGATCGAATTTCTTCTCGTCTATTTTTTTGTCGCGAAACTGGTAATGGACAATGATGTAAGCAAAGAAGATTCCTACTGCCCACAATAATCCGTAGTAACGGATAGAAATGCCGAACAGGTTGAATAGTTCGGGATTCGGATTCCAGTTGATTGATAATAAAAGGGTATTCATGTTGGATAACGGTTTACGGTTTGTAATTAGTGTTTTGTGAATTTTTCGGCAACCATCCGGTAAGTTGGTATGTCGATACCTTGCTCCTCGGCTGCTGCAATCATGTCAAACAGCAAACCTTGTATTTCCGATTCATGTCCCCGTGCCAAGTCCTTTTGCATGGATGCGGTACTGTCGGGATCGAGTTTATCAATGACTTTCAAATTGTAGCTGACGGGGTCTTCGGGAAATTCCACTCCCAGCTTACGTCCCAGTGCGGCACTCTCAGTAGAAAGGCCGATGAACGTATCACGTACTTTCCCCGCCTTCTGAACTTCACCCATCGGTACATCATAGTAAGCACCAGTGACCGCCATTGCCGAGATGAACGACCATTTGACGAATGTATCCCGATTGATGTCCGGAGAAATCTCAGCTTTGATTCCACTTTCCTGAAGGTCTTTCTGAATAGCTTCCAAGATGGCGGGAGTCACCTGTGTCCCTTTGTGGGCGCCATACACCAGACGGAAGATTTTCCCCATCTGGGTGATCTCTCCCGTGCCGGAAACAAAGCCGACAATGTAGATGCAACCATCGAGCACCGTTACACCCGGAACGAGACGCTGAATGCGTGGTCCTGTCCCGTAAACATTCAGGATAGGGATGACGACTGTCTTCTCATGCGATGCCCTTTTGATGAGTTCGGTAATCGAATCGACGGAATATCCTTTCACGCAGACGAAGATCACATCCGCTTTTCCTTTGAACTCTTCGGCCGTCGTAGCCTTAATCTGAAGCGTATGTTCACCCTTCAGATCCGATTTCAATTTCAGACCATTGGTTTGTATTGACTGCAAATGAGCTCCACGGGCAATACAAGTTACATCTTTTCCTGCAAGCGACAGAAAGCCTGCTATACTGCCGCCTACTCCACCGGTTCCTGCTATGAGATATTTCATGTCATTGATGCTTATGTGATAATTAATAAGTCGTTAGTGATTACCGATAATCACACATTGAAGCGGAAGTGCATGATGTCGCCGTCCTGCACCACATATTCTTTTCCTTCCACACCGAGTTTTCCGGCTTCCTTGACAGCCGCTTCAGAGCCGTACTGGATATAATCATCGTATTTGATTACTTCCGCGCGGATAAATCCTTTCTCAAAATCGGTATGGATGACGCCTGCGCATTGCGGAGCTTTCCATCCTTTCTCGTAAGTCCATGCACGTACTTCTTGTACGCCGGCTGTGAAGTAGGTTTCGAGGTTCAGTAGTTTGTAAGCTGACTTGATAAGACGTGCGACGCCCGATTCTTCCAGCCCTACTTCGGCAAGGAACATCTGACGGTCTTCGTATGTTTCCAGTTCGGCGATGTCTGCTTCGGTCTTTGCAGCGACAATGAGTATTTGTGCATTTTCATCTTTCACGGCGTCGCGCACCATGTCTACGTATTTGTTGCCGTTTACCGCACTTGCTTCGTCTACGTTGCAGACGTACATCACGGGTTTGCTGGTCAACAGGAAGAGTTCGTGAGCAATCTTTTGTTCGTCTTTCGTTTCGAAAGTGACGGTGCGGGCGGATTTGCCTTGTTCCAGTGCATCCTTGTATTGAACGAGTACGTCATAAGCCTGTTTTGCAGCCTTGTCGCCACCGGTCTGAGCCTGTTTCTGTACTTTCTGGATGCGGCTTTCGATGGTTTCCAGGTCTTTCAGCTGAAGTTCGTAGTCGATGATCTCTTTGTCTCGGACGGGGTTTACGCTTCCGTCTACATGAGTCACGTTGTCATCGTCGAAGCAGCGGAGTACATGGATGATTGCGTCTGTTTCGCGGATATTGGCGAGGAATTTGTTTCCCAGCCCTTCGCCTTTGCTTGCACCTTTCACCAGTCCGGCGATGTCTACGATTTCTACAGTCGTGGGGACAATCCGTTGGGGATGTACCAGTTCTGCCAGTGCGTTCAGACGTTCGTCGGGAACGGTGATTACGCCTACATTCGGTTCGATTGTACAGAAGGGGAAGTTTGCCGCTTGCGCTTTTGCGTTTGACAAACAGTTGAAAAGTGTCGATTTACCTACGTTCGGAAGTCCGACAATACCACATTGCAATGCCATATTAATCTATTATTTCTTTTATTATCAATGAATCATATCATGTGAGCAGCGATTTGGCGCTAATCTCCCGATAAAAACAGTTTTGATTGCCAGCCTGCTCATTTTAGTTTGCAAAGATAATCATTTTTTGAGCTAATGAGGGAAACTTGGTGCACTTTCTGTCTTTTTCTGATAATTGTGCTGGCTGGAAAAAGGTTTTGAGCAAATTGACAAAATGAATTTTTAGTCTCCTTAGAATTCGTTTTTCCTGCCCGACGGCGGGAGTGGGGGAAAATATGCGAATGAAAATCTGTATTTCGTTCATAAATAGGGCGGTATCTGAATCTTTACAAGGCTAATAATTAGAAAGTAATGTCCATCTTGTCAAATATGAAGGCTTGATGCGTTGGATAAGGCTGACTGACACGTTGGATATTAATGTCTGACTTGTCAGGTAACCTTACCCTAGATGTCAGACATTAATGTTCTGCAAGTTGGGTATTAATGTTCTGCATGTTAAGTAGCGACCCTTTTGCATAATCTTCCAATATAATCGAAAGGATATGCAGATAGTCTGCATATTGATACATTGTTTTATTGCTTTGAGAGCTGGCTGGCATTCTTCTGAAAATGTATCTGTCAGCAGAAACGTCAATATGCTTTCATACTGAAAGGCAGTTCCCTGTTTGCTTTGTTTATTGCGTTATTCGTTCTTATAGGAGTTACTTTAGTATTTGGCTTGATACTTCTTATAAAAGATAAGGAAAAGGATGAAGCCGATCAATGCGAACGGAACACCTGTCAGGGCGGGATAACGGTATCCGCCGCTGATTGCCAGTCCTCCTGCATAAGCTCCGATGGCATTTCCCAGATTAAACGCTACCTGTACACAGGCAGCTCCGAGCATTTCGCCTCCTTTGGCTACACGGATAATCAATATCTGTTCCGGACTGGATACGGCAAACAGTCCTGCGGTGCAGAGGCACATCAATAGCGCAGCCGCCCATTTGTAGGGAGAGAGGAAGAAGATAAGCAATAGCATCAGGCAGATCAGTGCTTGTGCGGCAGTTCCTACCTTTCCGGGAGTGTAACGGTCGGAGAGCCGCCCGCTGATCAGATTTCCCATGACCATACCGAATCCGGCAAGAATCATCAGCGGGGTGATACTTTCGGCAGAGAAACCGGAGACATGAGTGAGCATTGGATTGATATAGCTATACCAGCAGAATACACCGCCATTACCTAATGCCGTAGCACCCAGAATGAGCCAGGGAGCCGGAGTTTTGAGAAAGCGGAACTGTCCTTTGAAACCGGTATCTTTCAACCCTTCTACCTGAGGAACCCAACGCCAGATGTAATACAGAATGACGATTCCCCAAAGTCCTACCAGCAGGAAGGTAGCCCGCCACGAAAGCATGGTGCTTAAAGAAGTTCCCAGCGGTACGCCGAACAAGTTGGCGATGGTCATTCCGGCTATCATGATGGAGACAGCCTCTGAACTTTTGCCTTTATCGGCAAGTCTTTCCGCAACGATAGAACCGACCCCGAAATAGGCTCCGTGAGGGAGTCCGGAGATGAAGCGGGAGATAAGCAGCATCCAGTAGTTAGGTGATAATGCCGCACAGATATTGCCTACCATAATCAGCGTGACTAATACCAGCAATATATGTTTTAATGGATATTTACGTGCTAATGTCAATACAGGGGCGCCGACACAAACGCCTAGTGCGTAGGCGGAAATGAAATGTCCGGCAGCAGGGATGCTTATCTTTAAATCTCTGGCTACATCGGGCAGTATACCCATCATCACGAACTCGGCGATACCCAGTCCGAGGGTACCGAATGCCAATGCAATAAGACTTTTCTTCATACGAAACCTAACCTGATACCTGTTACTTTTTACCTTCTTTATTTAGCGTATTTTTTACGGGGTGCAAAGGTAAAACAAAATCTCTCAGAATGAGTTCGTCAGGAACGATTTTGATTTAAATCAATTTATACAATGTCTGTGTATGTTTAAAGTAATAGGTTTGATGTGGTTGCTTTATAGTTAGTTGCCTTTCTTTCTAATCCTTGCAAATATTTGAAGAATTTGCAAGAATTGGAAAGAGCTAAGTGATTGATTTAACAATTTCGTCGAACATTTCTCCTTTTACATACCCTTTCTTTACTTTATTAAGTGATATTTCATCTATCAGTTTTCTTTCTACAAGACCGTCAATATCATTTTTGGCGGTAGTATGAGTAACGGAAAATCTGTTTTGTAGTTCTTTTACGGTGAATAATATTTTAGGATTATCATTAATAAGCCTAAGAATATCTGCTTGACGTTCGTTGATATTATCTAACTTATAGAATACGGAAGCTTGATGTTTCTGCTCTAATTTACGTTTGATATAAGTTTGTAGTTCTTTGAAGGCAAGCTCCAGTACTCGCAGGTTGTAAGCTATGAAATATCCCATGTCTTTTTCATCAGCTTCCGTATATAAATAAGCATTCTCATAGGATTTTTTTGATTTGGCAATTACCCTTGAGATGGATAAATATTCAGTTAACCAATAACCGCTTTTGAGCATATACCAATAGAATAAAGCTCTTGCAGTACGTCCGTTCCCATCTACAAATGGGTGCATATAGGCAATCATAAAATGAATGATAATACCTTTGATAATCGGATGAATAAATACTTTGGTATTATTTTCATTGAAGAATATGCATAAGTCTTCAATAAATGGAAGAATATCTTTATATGAAGGTGGTGTATGTACCACCTCATGTGTGATAGCATCTTCCACTACTACTTCATCATTCGTCCTGTATGCCCCTGCATCGGCAGGGTTTTCTAACGTTTTTTCGGTCATTAAGACATGAATATGCCGTAATAGCTCAGATGATAGTGGGGTCTGTATATTTTGGGTTATAAAACGTATGGTTTGATAATTATTAAATATCATCTGTTGCGATTTGTCCTGTGGGGAAAGGCTTTTTCTTAGCATTTCCTTGGCTACTTTTCTGGTTGTCGCCGCTCCTTCCATTTGACTGGAGGATATTGCTTCTTCCATTAATGAGCTAATCAGATATTGTTCTTTGTTTTCTACTGGAATGATTGAATTGCTTCCCCAAGAACCGCCGAAGTTCATATCAAACTCGTGGCACATCCGTTGCATAGCATTGGTTATACTGATAGATATGCCGTACTTCTTCCATACTATGATTCGTTTCGCTCTCCGCGATGCTTTTATGTAACACCATAATTCTTTGCTGGATATACCTTCTGGAGTCTTTTGATACTTTACATCAGACCAATAACTATACTTATCATTGTTTTTTTCTATGATTGCCTTGAGTTTTTCAAGCGGATCAGTGAGAAGAACTTTCAAATATTCTTCCTGACTAATTTGAGGAGGGAGTTCAATCATAATATCATCCGTTTATATTATATTTTAGTCTACAAATATAATTCTTTTCTTTCCAATTCTTGCAAATTCTTCAAACATTTGCAAGAATTGGAAAGAAAAGAATGTGATATTGAGAAATACTGCCCGAAAAGTATATCATTAGTAAATTTATTGCTGCTTTTTTATCCATTCAGTCATGTCTTTCAGGACTTCCGGATTTATTGTCTCTTCCAATTGTCCGTATTCGGCTAAAGTTCCTTTCTCACAAGTCTGAAACAGGTGGTTCAGTTTTGGATAGACTTTGATTGTCACATTCTTGTTTCCGTTCTCGCTGATGTGCTGCTTGATAGCAGTCAGATTCATATCGGCATCTACCTGAATGTCTTTTTCTCCGTTTAATGCGAGGACCGGGCACTTTATTTTTTTCAGACTTGCAGTCGGATCGTATCTCATAAAGTGGAGATACCACGGTGAAGTCATGAAGTTTATTTGGGCAGATAGTTGTTGTACGGTATTCAGGTCTTTCAACTGTTCGGCAGACATGGTTCTGGTAACATCAGCGTAAACTTCTTTTCTGATTTCATCCGACGACTTGTCCGTTTGCTGTAATAAAGAGTATCTGTGGCGAACGGATGGTTTCATTGTCTGCCACACCGGATCGGGCATCCCTTGGGACTTGGAAATCAATTCAACTTGTTTAAGCATCAAGCTGTCACCTCGCACGGCAGCTCCTGCCAATGATATGATAAATGAAATGTTGGAGTCTTTGGCGGCAATATCAAATGCGATTGTTCCACCGCAGCTATGTCCGATAATGCCGATTTTCCGGGTATTAATTTCTTTTCTGCTGCGTAGATAGTTCAGCGCTGCTTCCGTATCTTTTGCGAAATCTTCGTTGGTAGCACTTGCATAATCTCCTTGCGAAGCGGCTGTGCCACGATCATCGCATCTTAGTACGGCAATTCCGTTACGTGTCAGATAATCGGCGATAACAAGAAATGGTTTATGACCCATGATTTCTTCATCTCTGTTTTGAGCACCACTTCCCGTAACCAATACTACAGCCGGAAATTTATTCCCTTTCTCCGGAAGGGTTAATGTGCCTGCCAGAGTGATTCCGTCCTGCGTATTCTTTACGCTGACTTCTTCGACCTTATAAGGAAAAGGTGGCTGAGGCTCCTGCGGGCGTTTAGGCCCGCTAAACTCTCCTTTCGTCAGATTCAATGGGAGGGGCATTCCTTGTGTGAATGTGCCGGTAATGGTTTGGTCGGCATTCAGTTTTCCTTTATAAGAGGCATGGATAATCGGTATCTGAACAGTCAGTGTAGAGTCTTGAAAAGAAGTTATTTTCGTTTTTATATCTTTGGTTCCCTGATCGGGGCTGTCAAGAGTTGTCACATAAGTCCCCTGTTCCGTATGTTTGATATGGAATACAATGGTTAACGAACCGGCAGGAAGGGAGAGTTTGCCATGCCATGTACCCGAAATGTCTTGTGCGGAAAGATGTGAAGGAACTGTCAGTTCGATTAAAAAGCCGATGAAAGCGATGAGCATGAAACAACGTTTTGAAGTTTTCATAGGAATGAAATTTGGGTTTATAAATGGCATTTGCAGATCAGAGATGTAGCATTAAATGCCTTTCTTTGATGACAAAGATATGCTTTTATATTAGATAACTTCTTTTTTTGTGGATATATTCAGTGGCATGAACCGCCATTTTCATAAAGGAGCCATTTTCCGGATATTCGCAATAATATTCCGTAGAAATAATGTCGGTTTCTGAAAGACTTTTATCTTTGCAGATATAATACATATGGCGCTATGAGAAAGATTATTTTGATTTTCGTGACAATTGTTCTTCCCTGTTTGCTTTGCGCAAGAAATGATGATAAGAGTACAGATATGCTGCTTCGTGAGATTGACGGAATTATCAGGAACCGTCAGACTTACGGTGCAGAAAAAGAAGCACGTATCTCCGATTTGAAGAAGTTGCTGTCCGAGGCTACCTCCGATGAGCAGCGTTATGGATTTTGCGGCAGGCTTTTCGACGAATATCGGGCTTATAATCTGGACTCTTCGTATGTATATGCACAGCGGAAGCAGGAACTGGCTTCTCATTTGAACAAACAGGATTATCTGGATGATGCCGCCATGAATATGGCAGAGGTGATGGGAACCACCGGAATGTACAAGGAAGCTTTGGAGCAGTTGGGACAGATAGACAAGAAAACCCTGTCTGATTATCTCTATCCCTATTATTACCACTTGTATCGTACTATTTACGGGTTGATGGGAGATTATGCCGTCACCGAGAAAGAGAAAAAAGAGTATTACCGGATGACGGACCTGTATCGGGATTCCCTTTTACGGGCTAATGCCTCCGACTCATTGGGCCATGTGCTGGTGATGGCCGACAAATGTACCGTACACGCCCAATATGACCAGGCAATAACCATGCTGACCGACTTCTACCGGAAACCCTCTCTGGACGATCATTCCAAGGCGCTGATTACTTATACCTTATCAGAAGCCTACCGCCTCAAAGGAGACAAGAAAGGGCAGAAACACTTTCTGGCTCTCTCGGCCATCGCCGATTTAAAATCGGCAGTCAAAGAATACGTCTCCCTGCGGAAACTCGCCTCTCTTGTATATGAAGACGGAGACATTGACCGTGCATACAACTATCTGAAATGCTCGCTCGAAGATGCTACGCTCTGCAACGCCCGCCTTCGTACCCTGGAAATCTCACAAGTCTTCCCCATCATCGATCAGGCTTACCAGCTGAAAACCAAGCGGCAGCAACAGGAAATGAAGATATCTTTGATTTGTATCAGTCTGCTTTCCGTCTTTCTGCTGGTGGCTATATTCTTCGTTTACAAGCAGATGAAGAAAGTGGCTGCCGCCCGTCGGGAAGTGATTGACACGAATACGCTTCTACAAGAGCTGAACGGTGAACTTCATGACTCCAATTCGCAACTGAAAGAGATGAACCATACCCTTTCGGAAGCTAACTATATTAAAGAAGAGTACATCGGCCGCTACATGGACCAGTGTTCCACCTATCTGGATAAGATGGACTTATACCGTCGTTCCCTGAATAAGATTGCGGCTGCCGGCAGGGTAGAGGAGTTGTATAAAGCTATTAAATCCTCCCAGTTCCTCGAAGAAGAGCTGAAAGAGTTCTACGCAAACTTCGATATGACCTTCCTGCAACTCTTCCCCAACTTTGTGGAAGAATTTAATGCGTTGCTTGTCGAACCAATGCAGCCCAAGCAGGGCGAACTGCTGAATACCGAACTTCGTATCTTTGCCCTGATCCGTCTGGGGATTACGGATAGTACCAAGATCGCCCAGTTCCTCCGCTACTCTGTGACCACTATTTATAATTACCGGACACGTGTCCGCAACAAGGCACTCGGCGAACGGGATGAGTTTGAGGCTAAAGTAATGAAAATAGGGAAGGTGGAAGAGTAAGAAATCCACTACTTTTTTAGCACGGTTACTATTCTGTAATATTCTTATTATTAGTGTTTTATACTGTATTGTGCTGTATAAACCACTATATTTTTGCTATCTGGCAAAAGAAGCGCATTTAATTGTGGATACTTTTGTTTCAGTGAAAACAAAAAGTAATCCTAATATTAACTTTAAATTGATGTACATGGAACAGAGTATAAAGTCGAAAGGCTTTGAACATCGCCTCCTATTAATAATGTGGGGCTTGTTACTATCTCTTAGTGCATTCGCACAGCAGATTACAGTAAAAGGACATGTAGTGGACGCCACGGGTGAACCGGTGATCGGTGCCAGTGTGATAGAAGGCAAGTCCACGAACGGCACGATTACCGATATCGACGGTAACTTCTCATTAAATGTTTCTGCTAACAGCGCATTGACCATTTCTTTTGTCGGCTATAAGACGCAGACTGTTTCGGTGAACGGAAAAACCGCACTGAAAGTAACCTTGCAGGAAGATACCGAAGTATTGGACGAAGTTGTTGTAGTAGGTTACGGAACGATGAAAAAGAGTGACCTGACCGGCGCCGTATCTTCCGTAGGAGTCAAAGATATCAAAGACTCTCCGGTAGCCAATATCGGTCAGGCAATGCAGGGAAAAGTATCCGGTGTGCAAATTATCGATGCCGGCAAACCGGGGGACAATGTAACCATTAAAATCCGTGGTCTGGGCACGATCAACAACAGCAATCCGCTGATTGTCATCGACGGCATTCCCACCGATTTAGGCTTATCTTCCTTGAATATGGCAGATGTGGAACGGGTAGATGTATTGAAAGATGCTTCGGCAACTGCCATCTACGGTTCGCGCGGTGCCAACGGTGTAGTGATGATTACCAGTAAACGCGGTGCCGAAGGCGCCGGAAAGGTAACGGTCAATGCGAACTGGGCGATACAGAATGCAACTAAAGTGCCTGATATGCTGAATGCCGCCCAATATGCAGCATTGAGCAATGATATGCTCTCAAACAATGACGATAACACCAACCCTTACTGGGCAGACCCTTCTTCATTGGGAAAAGGAACCAACTGGCTCGACGAGATGCTGCGCACGGGAGTGAAGCAGAGTTATTCGGTTAGCTATTCCGGCGGCACGGAAAAGGCGCATTATTATGTGTCCGGCGGTTTTCTCGATCAGTCCGGCATTGTGAAGAGTGTCAATTATCGCCGTTTCAATTTTCAGGCGAACAGTGACGCCCAAGTCAACAAATGGCTGAAATTCACCACCAACCTGACATTTAGCACAGATGTCAAAGAAGGAGGAACATACAGTATCGGTGATGCGATGAAAGCCCTTCCCACCCAACCGGTGAAGAATGACGACGGCAGTTGGAGCGGTCCTGGACAGGAGGCGCAATGGTACGGAAGTATCCGCAATCCGATCGGTACGCTTCACATGATGACTAACGAGACGAAAGGATATAACTTTCTCGCGAACATCACCGGAGAGATCACCTTCACTAAATGGCTGAAACTGAAAAGTACCTTCGGCTATGACGCCAAGTTCTGGTTTGCCGACAACTTCACGCCGGCATACGACTGGAAACCGAATCCGGTAGAAGAATCTTCCCGCTACAAAAGCGACAACAAATCATTCACCTACCTGTGGGACAACTACTTCGTATTCGATCATACTTTTGCAAAGAAGCACCGTGTAGGTGTGATGGCAGGTTCTTCCGCACAGTGGAATAACTACGATTATCTGAACGCACAGAAAAACATTTTCATGTTCGACAATATCCATGAGATGGACAACGGAGAAAAGATGTACAGCCTTGGCGGCAGCCAGAGTGACTGGGCATTGCTCTCACTGATGGCACGTCTCAACTACTCATACGAAGACAAATACCTGCTGACGGCTACCGTACGTCGCGACGGCTCTTCCCGCTTTGGTAAGAACAACCGATGGGGAACATTCCCTTCCGTATCTCTGGCTTGGCGTGTCTCTCAGGAAGACTGGTTCCCGAAAGATAACTTCCTGATGAACGATCTCAAACTGCGTGTCGGATACGGTGTGACCGGTAATCAGGAAATCGGTAACTACGGCTTTGTCGCTTCTTACAACACGGGTGTCTATCCTTTCGGAAACAATAACTCCACCGCTTTGGTATCTACCACTCTTTCCAATCCGAACATCCATTGGGAAGAAGTGCGCCAGGCCAACTTCGGAGTGGACATGAGCCTGTTCGATTCGCGTGTCAGCCTCTCACTGGATGCTTATATCAAGAATACGAACGATATGCTGGTGAAGGCTTCCATCCCCATCACTTCGGGCTTTGAAGATACTACCGAGACTTTCACTAATGCCGGCAAGATGCGCAACAAAGGAGTGGAAATGACATTGCGTACCATCAACCTGAAAGGCATCTTCTCCTGGGAATCCGCTTTAACGGCTACCTATAATAAGAATGAGATTCTGGACCTGAACAGCGAAACTCCGATGTTTATCAACCAGATAGGCAATTCATACGTGACCATGCTGAAAGCCGGTTACCCGATCAACGTTTTCTATGGATACGTTACTGACGGGCTTTTCCAAAACTGGGGGGAAGTCAACCGCCACGCCACCCAGCCGGGCGCAGCTCCGGGGGACATCCGTTTCAGAGACTTGAACAACGACGGAGTGATCAATGACGAAGATCGTACAATCCTTGGCAATCCGAATCCGAACTGGTTCTTCTCCCTCTCCAACAACCTCTCATACAAGGGATGGGAACTCTCCGTTTTCCTGCAAGGAGTGGCAGGCAACAAGATTTATAATGCCAACAACGTGGACAACGAAGGAATGGCTGCCGCCTACAACCAGACCACAGCCGTACTGAACCGCTGGACAGGAGAAGGCACAAGCTACTCCATGCCGCGTGCCATTTGGGGCGACCCGAACCAGAACTGCCGCGTGTCCGACCGATTTGTGGAAAACGGTTCGTATCTCCGTCTGAAAAATATCACCCTTTCGTATACACTGCCTAAAAAGTGGCTGCAAAAGATTCAACTGGAAAACGCCCGTATCTCCTTCTCTTGCGAGAATGTGGCGACTATCACCGGATATTCGGGCTTCGACCCTGAGGTGGATGTCAACGGTATAGACAGTAGCCGTTACCCTATCTCGCGTACATTCAGTATGGGCTTGAACTTTAACTTTTAAATCAGGAGGAAGAAAATGAAAAAGAAACTGACCTTTATAATGATACTTGCCGTACTTGCCTTGACATCGTGCAGTGATTTTCTGGATAAGTACCCCAAATATGGTGTGGACCCCGAATCGGAAGTGACCAATGAGATTGCCGTAGCACTGACTACTGCCTGCTATAAGACGTTGCAGTCATCCAATATGTATAATCAGCGCCTGTGGAGCCTCGACATCCTTGCCGGCAACAGCGAGGTAGGTGCCGGAGGAGGAACCGACGGACTGGAAACAGTTCAGGCGTCTAACTTTATAGCGCAGAGCGACAACGGTTTTGCCCTGTACGTATGGCGTTCTCCGTGGGTAGGTATCGGACGTTGTAATATCGTGCTTTCCAATTTGCCTGCGGCTGCCATCTCCGATGAGATAAAAGACCGTTGCATGGGTGAGGCATATTTCCTGCGTGCTCATTACTACTATATCCTCGTCCGCCTTTATGGTGGCGTACCTTTGCGGTTACAGCCCTTTGAGCCGGGACAATCGACGGATATTGCCCGCAATACGGTAGATGAGGTATATGCGCAGATTCTTTCGGACTGTAAGAATGCGGTGGATATGCTTCCCCCAAAGAGCAGTTACGGAGAAAATGACAAGGGACGTGCCTGCAAAGAGGCGGCGATGGCTATGCTGGCAGATATTTACCTGACGCTGGCGCCCAACCATCGGGACTATTACAGTGAAGTTGTTACGTTGTGCGACCAGATTACTGCGATGGGATATGATTTGTCTCAGTGCAAGTATGCCGATAATTTCGATGCTACGATCAATAACGGTGCGGAATCCCTTTTTGAAGTACAATACTCCGGCAGTACGGAATACGATTTCTGGGGAGGGGACAACCAGTCTTCCTGGCTGTCGACCTTCATGGGACCCCGCAACTCCGGTATGGTGGCAGGCGCTTACGGATGGAATCTGCCTACGGAAGAATTTATCAAAGAGTACGAAGCGGGCGATTTGCGCAAAGATGTGACCGTGTTATATCAAGGCTGTCCTGCTTTCGACGGCATGGAATACAGACGTTCATGGTCGGGTACAGGTTACAACGTCCGGAAGTTCCTTGTGTCGAAGACCGTTTCGCCGGAATATAATACCAACCCGAATAACTTCGTGGTATACCGTTATGCGGATGTCCTGTTGAAGAAGGCGGAAGCCCTGAACGAACTGGGACATCCCGATCAGGCTGCCGCACCTCTGAATATCGTCCGTCATCGTGCCGGACTGGCGGATGTACCGACTACCTTGAATCAGGAAACAATGCGGGAAAAGATTATTCACGAACGTCGGATGGAACTTGCTTTTGAGGGACATCGCTGGT
>OWIO01001620.1_pt1 | contig 16658 bp, 16 predicted proteins | sample 1733011 | NCBI WGS metagenome assembly OWIO01 (sample SAMN05065779, study PRJEB22554) | human gut metagenome | biome: ENVO:2100002; feature: ENVO:00000062; material: ENVO:00002003 | host: Homo sapiens | place: USA | reverse complement strand
TACACAAGGAGTATCGTCGGCAGCGTCAGATGTGTATAAGAGACAGCTGTTGCCCAAAATACGGGAGGATGCGGATGTGGCGGAGCTCGCGCAGTACCGTCCGGATATCGTGCTGGTTCCGCAAGGGACTGCCCTGGATAGGATAGAGAGCCTTGCCGGAGTGGGGGCAGAGGTTATTGCCGTAGGAGGAGGCGCCCTTTCGGCGGTCTATGATAATATCCGGGAAATAGGCCGGGCCATAGGCCGGGCAGCGGAGGCGGAAAAGGTCGTTACCAAGGCAGAATACGGTTTTTCCCGGCTGGAAGAAAGTTTGGCCGGTGTGGGGCCGGTAAGGACGGCATTTTTCGGAGAGAAAGATCCTTACGGAATGGCCGGGGGAATGGGCTTGGTACAGGAATTGCTCCGCCGGAACAAACTGGAAAATATTTATGGGGATGCCGCCCGGGAAATCGTCCGGGCCGACCTGTCGACGCTCCGTCTGTCGGACGTGCAGTTGATCCTCTTGCCCGACTCTCCGCAGGAGTTTACCGACGAAGATGCGATCCGGCTGGGGAACCATACGGAACATGCCCTTACGGTGTTCGTGCCCGGGGAACTCTTCCGGGGTGGGGCGTCTGTGATGCGTTTGCCGGCGTTTTTTGAGGCGCTGAACGAAAAAATACGCCGTTTTTCTTCGGATAATCTGGCCGATAGGGACAAGCCCACATATTTTTAGTTATTTTTGCCGTATGATGAAGCCGCTCGAACAATCGCTGGCCCGTGCCTTGGAAAATCTTTCCCGTTTGGTGGAAATACCGTCCTATTCCCGGCAGGAAGAGGGTACGGCGGATTATATCGGGTCGCACTTGGCCTCCCGGGGAATAAAAGCCTCCCGGGTGCGTAACAACGTGTGGGCGGCGAACCTGCATTTCGAGGCCGGGAAACCGACGATCCTGCTGTGCTCGCACCACGATACGGTACGGCCGGCGTCCGGATATACGCGCGATCCCCATGTGGCGGCGCTCGAAGACGGAAAATTATTCGGGTTGGGGAGTAACGATGCCGGGGCCCCGTTGGTGGCGCTTATCGAAGCGTTTGCCTCTTTTTACGACAAGGAAAATTTACGATACAACCTGATATTGGCCGCCGTAGCCGAAGAAGAGTGTTCCGGCGAAAACGGTATTGGGGCGCTGTTGCAGGAAATACCCGTCCCCGACTGTGCGATCGTGGGCGAGCCTACGGGTATGCGGATGGCCGTGGCGGAAAAATCCCTTATCGTGGTGGATTGTACGGCACACGGACGGAGCGGACATGCGGCCCGGGAAGAAGGGGATAATGCGATATACAAGGCGGTGAAGGATATCGAGGCTATTGCCGAATACGAATTCCCCCGGGTGTCCGAAATGCTGGGAAAAGTGAAGATGACCGTGACGATGGTCAATGCCGGGTCGCAGCATAACGTAATACCGGACAAATGCACGTTTACCGTGGATATCCGTACGACCGATGCCTATACCAACGATCAGGTGATGGGCACGCTGAGGGGGCTGATAAGTTCGGAAGCCGTGCCGCGTTCGCTCAAAAGGCGGCCTTCTTCCATCCCGATGGACCATCCTCTGGTGCGCGCCGGGTTGGGATTGGGGCTGGAGCCTTTCGGATCGCCGACCCTGTCGGATCAGGCGCTGCTTAGTTGCCCTTCGCTTAAGATCGGGCCCGGGGAGTCGGCGCGTTCCCATACGGCGGACGAATACGTGGAGGTAGCCGAACTGGAGCTGGGTATCCGGATATACGGCGAACTTTTGGAAAAACTGCTCCTGCTCGGTTGACGGAAAGAAAGCGAGTGGGATGTGGTGTTCAACGAATTGGTTACGAAAAAGATAAGAAGAATCTAAAGATATGAAACTCTGGGACAAAGGATATTCCATAGATAAAAAAATAGACGTCTTTACCGTGGGGAACGACCGGGCGCTGGACGAAGTACTGGCCCGTTACGATGTGCTGGGCAACAAGGCTCAGGCGGTGATGCTGCACAAGATCGGTGTACTGACGGACAAGGAACTGGAAGATGTGACGCGGGAACTCGATGCGATCGGGAAAGAGATCGACAAGGGAGGTTTCCGGATCGAAGACGAGTTCGAGGATGTGCATTCCAAAATAGAGTTCATGCTCACCGGGCGGCTGGGCGATACGGGCAAAAAAATCCATACCGCCCGTTCGCGCAACGACCAGGTATTGGTCGATATGCACCTGTATGTGCGGGACGAACTGCTGCATATCCGCGATGGGGTAAAGCGGCTTTTTGACCTGCTGATCGCCTTGTCCGAGAAATACAAGGATGTCCTGCTGCCGGGATATACCCATTTGCAGGTGGCCATGCCTTCGTCGTTCGGGCTGTGGTTCGGCGCATATGCCGAGAGCCTGGTGGACGATGTGTATATGCTGAACGCGGCCTATCGCGTGGCCGACCAGAATCCGTTGGGTTCGGCGGCCGGATACGGATCGTCGTTCCCGATAGACCGGGAGGTGACTACGCGCGAACTGGGCTTTTCCCAGATGAAGGTCAATTCCGTGGCGGCGCAGATGGGCCGGGGGAAACTGGAAAAAACGGCCGCTTTTGCGATGGCTTCCGTCGGGGGAACATTGTCCAAGATGGCGATGGACGTTTGTCTGTATATGAGCCAGAATTTCGGGTTCGTATCGTTTCCGGACGAGCTTACCACCGGGTCGAGCATCATGCCGCACAAGAAGAATCCCGACGTGTTCGAATTGATACGTGCCAAGTGCAATACGGTCCAGGCGCTTCCCAATGAACTGATCCTGATCCAGAACAATTTGCCTTCGGGTTACCAGCGCGACCTGCAATTGCTCAAAGAATGCTTCGTGCCGGCAGTATCGACCTTGAAGAGTTGTCTGGATATGGCGGTATTCATGCTGGAAAATATCCGGGTAACCGAAAATCTGCTCGAGGACGAGCGGTACAAATACGTTTTCAGCGTGGAAGAGGTCAACCGGCTGGTCGTTTCCGGGATGCCTTTCCGCGACGCATATAAAAAAGTGGGGAAAGAGATACAGGACGGGACTTTCTCGCCCGACAAAAAGGTCGTCCATACCCATATCGGTTCGGTGGGCAACCTGCGCAACGACCTGATTGTGGACAAGATGGAAAAAGCGATGGGCGGATTGGAAAAATGATCCGAACCTTGTACATAATAAAAGCGGCTGCTGGATATCCAGCAGCCGCTTGTCGTTTCAAACAGAATTTCCTTTACTTGGCGGGCGCTTCGCCGTATTTGTTGGCGGTGTTCTCGCCGGGCTGGGCCCAGAGGTAAAGGTTGTACAGCGGGATGAGGATGAACCAGCCGCATTTTCCGATGTCGTGCATCCGGCGGATACCCACCCCGATGGAAGGCAGCAGGATGGCCAGCCCCCACAGGCTGTACAATAGCTGGAAATGGATCGTCCGGGTTACTACGTTCAGGACGATCGAAATGAGGAGGCTGTACAGGAAAAACCACCAGAATTCGCTCCTGTCGGCCCGGCCGGTAAATACGGCATACTTTTTAAGAACCCCGATAAAATAGTTCATAGCGTGAATTTGTTTTTTCCTACTCGTATGGCTTTTCGGCTCCGCCCCGTTTACGGTTTCTGGACTCCTTTGCTAAAACGATTACAAATTTAGTTTAATTTCCTATATGTTCCGCTTGTTTTGTGTTTCTTTTTTGACTATATTAAGGAATGAAATTTGGGTTTTAAAACAATGAAAGAAAACGAAAGAAAGACGGCGGAAGTAACCGTACAAAAAGGAGCCCTTTCCGGCGCGTATGTATCGATCCTGAAAAAGACGGGCGAAGAATCGGGAAATTACAGGATCGTGGTGACCAGTACATGCCGCACCCCGCATGACCAGGCGCGGATCATGTTTGAGAATATCGAGCGAAACGGTGTCCAGGAGCAAAAGAGGACTTACCGCACGCCGGGGCGGGAAGTAATAGCCGTATATGAGAAATTATCGGCCGAAGGCCGGAAAAAAGAAGAAATTGTCGGCACGATGGAACGGAAGATTGTCTATCTTGGCCCTGAAAATGTGTCCAAACACTGCAGCGACAGGGGCAATGTAGCCGATGTGTCGAAGAGCCATCTGCCGCATCCCGAAGAATTCCTGCGGGCGGTACGGCCGAAAGTATCGCAGGTGTTGGACGAGAACGGATGCTTTCATATCATATTCTAAAACGAAAAAATGAAGAAACTGTTGTTCTGCTGTCTGCTCGTCCTCGCGGCGGCGTGCAAAGGGAGCGGCCCCGCCGGTAACGGTCAAGGGGAACAGACGCTTGTTTCGCTCGATTCGTTGGAGCGGCGCAATGTCGGGCAGCGGTTGTCTCCGGCCGAAGGGCCGTACGATTCGTCCTGTGTCCGCGGCCTGGCAGTTCCGATGCTCTCGGAAAGTACCCCTTTCGCGCAGTCCGGCTACTCGTTCGTGCGGGTAGTGCCCAATCGAAGTTATGAAATGTGCCAATACGACGATCATGCGGTGTTGGAAATCGGACAGGGCGGATGTGAGTACTTCAGTTTCGTATTTAAATGGAGCTATAATGGCGTCCCGGCGGAAATGTCCGACCGCGAACTATACACCCGTGTACTGGGAGATACCCGGGTGGCGGGGCTGTGGTGCCGGGAGTTCGGGGACGATGTGGCGGCCGGAGCGGATACCCTGTTGACGCATTTGCAAAAGGATAATGCCGGGATTGTAGGTACGGATTTCGATTTCTTGCCGCCGGTAGAAGATTTCCGGTATACAGTCCGGCTGGATTCGCCGGAGCGCTTTTCGGATGCGGCCGTCGTGTCTGTGGTCTATGCGATGGGGCCTTTGTAAGCTTACGACCGACTGATAAAAAAGAAACACCCGCAGGCAGGCCTGCGGGTGTTTCTGTCTTATGAAGCGTTCAATTATAATTCAACCAGATACTTTTCTGCGTCCATAGCTGCTTTGCAGCCCGAACCGGCCGAGGTGATTGCCTGGCGGTAGCGGTTGTCCTGTACGTCCCCGGCGGCAAAGACGCCCGGCACGCTGGTGTGCGAGGTGTCGCCTTTGGTCACGATATAGCCTTCCGGGTCCAGTTCCAACTGGCCGGCAAAGACTTCGGTGCGGGGATGGTGTCCGATGGCTACGAAAACACCCTCGAGCTGGATGTCCCGTGCGGAATCGTCGATGTTGCTTTTCACGCGGATGCCCTCTACGCCCTGGTCGCCGTATATCTCGTCGATCCGGCTGTTCCACAGGATCTCGATATTCTTGTTGGCTTTTACGCGGGCCTGCATGGCCTTCGAGGCGCGGAATGCGTCGCGGCGGACGATGAGGTAAACCTTCGTGCATATTTTGGAGAGGTAGTTGGCCTCTTCCAGGGCGGAATCGCCTCCTCCCACTACGGCTACAGCCTTGTTGCGGAAGAAGAACCCGTCGCAGGTGGCACAGGCGGATACGCCGTACCCTTTCAGTTTTTCCTCCGACGGCAGTCCGAGCCATTTGGCCGTGGCGCCGGTGGCGATGATCAGGGCCTGGGCCTCGATCTTCTTCTCGCCGTCGATAGTTACCAGATGGGGCTCTCCTTTTTTGTGGGATAACTTTACTTCTGTCACCACGCCCATGCGGATATCGGTGCCGAAACGGCGCGCCTGTTCCTCGATCTGGGCCATCAGCAGGTTGCCGTCCACTCCTTTGGGAAAGCCGGGGAAGTTCTCCACGTCGGTCGTTTTGGTGAGCTGGCCGCCCATTTCTATCCCGGTGTACAGTACCGGCGTGCAGTCTGCACGGGCCGCGTAAATGGCAGCCGTATAACCGGCGGGGCCGGAACCTACGATGAGTATCCTTACTTTTTCAACAGCGTTTTCCATGATGTCGGTGGTATGTTTTAGTGGTATTTCTTTTCTGTATACAAAAATACCCATTTTCCTCCGCAAGGGCAAGGCGCGGGGATTGTTTTTGTCTATTGCTGTATAGGTTTGCCCTCTATCGCCCGGAAGAAGGTTTCGCGGTAGGCGTCGGACACCGGAACGTAAATTTTCCCGAATACGATGCGCCCCCGTTCGATGACCTTTACCGCATCCAGGCGTACGATATACGAGCGGTGGATACGCATGAACTCCTCAGGGGGCAAAAATTCTTCGAGGCTTTTCAGGCTCATCTGGGTGACGATGGGTTTAGGCGAATCGGCGGTAAATATTTTGACGTAGTCTTTCAGCCCTTCGATATACAGGATGTCCTTGGCGGCTATCCGCAGTTGCCGGTAGTCGGCCCGCACGAGCAAATGGGTCTTGGCATGGGAGCTTTCCGCTTCGCTGTCTGCCGGACGAGCCAGGGAAAACCAGCGCAGGGCTTTGTTGGCGGCGCGCAGGAATTCGTTGTAGTCGATGGGTTTGAGCAGGTAGTCGATCGCATCGGCCTTGAACCCGTCGATAGCATATTGCTGGAAGGCGGTGGTAAAGATCACCCGGGTGGTATCCCCGGTGAGACGCGAAAGTTCCAGCCCGTTCATGCCGGGCATCTGGATGTCCATGAAGGCTACGTCGATGTGTTGTTCGGCCAGAACTTGCAGGGCTTCGGCCCCGCCGGAACATTTCCCGGCCAGGCGCAGGAATGGGGTACGCTCTACGTAGCGTTCCATCAGGTCCAGGGCCAGCGGCTCGTCGTCGACGATCAGGGTAGAGAGGGTCATCGGGCGCGGGGATTTGAGGGGATGGACAGTTCACACCGGTACAAACCGTCCACGACTCCGTGCGAGAACGTGTAATCGCTCCCGTAGATGAGTTTCAGGCGTCGTTCGAGGTTCTGGATGCCGATGCCCGATCCACTGCGGTCCGAATCGGTCTTGGGGAAATTGCTGTTGACCGTCCGGCAGACGATGCGCCCGTTTTCGGTCTTGATGGCAATCTCGATGAACGATTTTTCGCTGGGGCTCACCCCGTGCTTGAACGCGTTTTCCACCAGGGAAATGAAGATGAGCGGGGCGGTGACGGCCGAAGGGTCGTCGCTTCCCAGGGATATATGCTGGGATACGTGGCTGCCCGTGCGCAGGGACATCAGGGCGATATAATTGCGCAGGAAATCGAGTTCCTTTTCCAGCGGCACGACTGCCGGGCCGCCCTCGTATAAGACGTAACGGAGCAGGCGCGAGAGTTCATGCACGGCGTTCTGGGCTTTGGCGGAGTCGACTTCGATCAAGGCATAGATATTGTTCAGCGTGTTGAACAAAAAGTGCGGGTTGAGCTGGTTTTTCAGGTTGCTCAGCTCGGCTTCGCTGCGGCGGCGTTCGGCCTCGTTGCGCTGGTTTTCGCTCTGCTGCCAGCGGGAGGTCATCTTGATGGCCACCGCCAAAGCGACGGTGAGCAGGTTGAGCATAAAGTCCCGGGCCATAAATAAGATAGGGGGAATGAACCCTTCCCGGGGAGGGCCTTCCCGGAAGTCGCCGAACATTTCCAGGTGGAACGACCGCCAGAGGTGCCCGGCATACCATAGGATCAGGATCAGCACGACGTTGAGCGCGATGAACAGGCCCCAGCGTTTCTGGAACATCAGGCGGGGGATGAACAGGCCATAGTTGGCATAGAACACCGCCAGGAAAGACAGGGGCGTGAACACGTACCCTAAGTACCATCCCAGGGTGATCCCTGCGCTGCTTTGCCAGCGAAGGGCCAGGGGAAATGCGAACAGGATACCCCAGGCAATGATATGTCCGGCATACAGCAGGAACCGGTCGCCGCGTTTTTTAGGCATTGTGTCCATTTTGGTTGATGCAGGCTAAGTTACTGTTTTTAGGTTTTCCGGAAAACATCCGGGTTTAAAAATAACCGGCCGCGACTACAGTCGCGGCCGGTCGACTGAAAAACAATCTAAAAGCACACAAAATAACTATGAAAAAAAGCACTATTATTTATCATTCATGTAATTATCATTCGTACCGGATGGCCTCGATCGGGTCCAGTGAGGCGGCTTTGCGGGCCGGGTACCATCCGAAGAAAATACCGGTGAGCGAGCAGACGGCGAAGGAGAGGATCACCGACCAGGGCTGTATATAAACGGGCCAGCCGGCGATGAACTTGATGGCCATCGAGGCCCCTACGCCCAGCAGCACGCCGATGATGCCGCCCATGATGCTGATGATCACGGCCTCGATGAGGAATTGGAGCATGATATGCCGCCCTTTGGCCCCGATGGACATCCGCAGGCCGATCTCCCGGGTGCGTTCGGTCACCGAAACGTACATGATGTTCATGATCCCGATCCCGCCCACCAGGAGCGAGATACCGGCGATACAGGCCAGAAGGATGGTCATCATGTTGGATGTGGAGCTCATCATGCTGCTCAGTTCGGCCTGGGATCGGATGTTGAAATCGTCGTCCGCCCCGGCTTTTATTTTGTGGTTGGTGCGCAGGATCTCGCTGATCTCGGCCATGGCGTTGTCCGTATCCTCCTCGGTAATGGCCGAAGCATAGATAGATTGCAGGTAGGTGATGGCCAGGATGCGCTTCTGCACGGCGGTATAGGGGGCCAGGATGAGGTCGTCCTGGTCCATGCCCATCGAATTGTACCCTTTGGCGGTCAGCACGCCGATGATGCGGAAAGGGATTTTGTTGAAACGGATGACCTTTCCGATGGGGTTGGTCCCGGCCGGGAAAAGGTTGTCCACCACGGTCTGGCCAACGATGCACACTTTGGCTGCATTGCGGATGTCGGTTTCGGTGAACATATCGCCGTCGCCTACCGAATATTTGCGGATGTCCAGGTATTCGGGACTCACTCCGTATACAGACGTACGGGCGTTCTTGGCCCCGTAGATGACCTGCCCGGAGGAACTGACCGAAGGAGAGGTTTTATCTATATAGGAGGTCTGGGTGGCGATGTCGGCGTAGTCCTTTATCTTGAGCGACTGCATGGCCGAGGGGTCGAGCCGTACCCCGCCCCGCATATCCGCTCCGGGGTGAATCATGATCATATTGGAACCCATTTCGGCGATCTGTTCCCGGATGCTCCGTTTGGAACCCTGGCCGATAGCCAGCATAGCGATGACCGACGCCACACCGATGATGATGCCCAGCATGGTGAGGAATCCCCGGAACTTGTTGCCCGAAAGGGCCCGCAGGGCGATGCGTATGAGGTTTTTGTAATTCATGTCGTGGGACCTTTAGTCTTCCTCTTTCGGAAGGGTTTTCAGCGCCTCGGCCGCTGATGCGATCGAGGGGTTCGTTCTGTCTTCGGTGATGTGTCCGTCTCGCAGGACGATGTTCCGGCTGGAGAACTGCGAGAGTTCGGGGTTGTGCGTGACGAAGATGATGGTCCGTCCCTGTGCATGGAGTCCCTGCAGGATGCGGAGTATCTCGAACGAAGTACGGGTATCGAGGTTTCCGGTCGCTTCGTCGGCCAGGATGAGGACAGGGTCGTTCACCAGGGCCCGGGCGATGGCCACGCGCTGCTGCTGTCCGCCGGACATCTGGTTCGAGCGGTGGTGCAGGCGGTCGGCCAGTCCGACGGCCTCGAGGGCTTCGGTCGCTTTGCGGCGGCGCTGGGATTCCGATATGTCGGGGTTGTACAACAGAGGCAGTTCGACGTTCTCCAGTGCGGAAGTCTTGGGCAGCAGGTTGTACGACTGGAAGACGAAACCGATCTTGCGGTTGCGCAAGGTGGCGCGGGCGTTCTTGCTCATCTGCCGCACGGACACTCCGTCCAGAAAGTATTCGCCCGAGGTAGGGGTGTCCAGGCAGCCCAGGATATTGAGCAGGGTGGATTTTCCGGAACCGCTGGTGCCCATGATGGTGACGAACTCCCCTTCGGATATGTCGAACAACACCCCGCGCAAGGCATGGACGGTTTCGGAACCGACCTGGAAATCCCGCCGGATATCCTGAAGGCTGATGATGTTCTTTTTCATGGCTTGGTGCGGTTTATTTTTTGTTCCGGTTGCCTCCGGGAGGGGTCGGCATGAAGGGGTTCGTCTCTCCCTGGGCCTCCTGGGGGGCGGCTTGCGCGTTTTTCGTCCGGATAGAGACTACCACTTCGTCGCCGGTCTTGACCCCGGAGAGTATTTCGGTGGAGATGCCGTCGGTTACCCCGGTGGTCACCGCTACTTTTTTCAGGCCGTTCTTTTCCTTGATCCACAGGTGTTTTTCTTCGGGATTGCCCGCAGCGGAGGATGCTGCGGCGCCGTCCGGGTTGAAACGCAGGGCCCGGGTGGGCACGGCCAGTACGCCCTGTTTATCCAGCGTGTAGATCGTGACGTTGGCCGTGAGACCGGGCAGGAGTTTCAGGTCGGGGTTGGGGGCATCCACGACTACCTCGTAGGTCACTACATTGGATTCGGTGGTCGGCTGGATACGTACCTGGGTGACTTCGCCTTCGAATGAGTCGTCCGGGAAAGCATCCACGGTGAATACCGCGCGCTGGCCTTGTTTGACTTCGCCGATCTCCGCTTCGTCCACGTCGGCGATTACCCGCATTTTGCGCAGATCGTTGGCGATGGTGAAAAGTTCCGGGGTGTTGAAGCTCGAAGCCACAGTCTGGCCTTCCTCTACCGCGCGGGACATCACGACCCCGTCGATGGGAGAGTTAATGGTGGTATACCCCAGATTCTTGCGTGCCTTGACGATGTCGGCCTTCGATTTGTTGTACGAACTGAGCGACCGGTCGTAATTGTATTTGGCCTGTTCGTAATCCGTGTCGGAAATGAGCTTTTGCTCCCAGAGGCTTTTCTGGCGGGCGAAGTTCTTATCCTGATATTCGTATTCGGCTTTGGAGGATTCGAGGCTGGCTTCGGCCGAGCGGAGTTCGGCGGCCATGAGCGAGGTGTCTATCTGGGCCAGGAGCTGGCCTTGTTTGACCACCGAATTATAATCTACGTAGATGTTGGAGATAATACCGGATACCTGCGCGCCGACCGATACCTGGTTGATGGGTTCGATGGTGCCGGTAGCTGTCACGGTGGTGGAAAGCGAACTCTCGGACAGGGTCATGGTGTTGTATTCCCGGGCCGCTTTGCTTTCCGAACAGCCGGCCAGAACCAGCATCGGGGCGAGGAGAAGGGTGGTTTTAAGGATTGTATTCATTGCCGTATGGGGTATTATAATTCGATCGGTTTGTTCTGGTAGAAATTGAGCAGTTTGATGGACAGGACTGCTTCGTATTTGGCCTGTACGGTCTCCATCCGGGCCGAGAGGTAATTGCTCTTCTCCTGAAGGAGTTCGACAGTATTCTTCATTCCTTTTTCGAACTGCGTGGAGACGAGGTCGTAACTGGTCTGGGCCGCCTTGAGTTTTTCTCCTGCGGCTTCATACCGGCTTTGCGCCGATACGGCATCCTGCCACAGGGATTCGACGGTGGTCAGCAGGTCCTTTTTGGTGCTCTGCAGGGAGATGTTGGCCGAGAGGCTTTGCAGTCGGGCTTTTTCAAGCGCGGTTTTCGCGGAACGGTTGTTGAAGATGGGGATGGAAATGGACAAACCCACGTTCTCGCTCAGGCTCCGGTCGAGCTGGCGGGCGAACGCGTCGCTCGAGGTGGTGTTGTGCCCAGTACCGATCCCGGCACTGAGCGACACTGAAGGGATGGCCGATGCTTTGGCGATCTTTTCGCCGATCTTGGCCGATTCGACCCCGAGGAAGGCGCTTTTCACTTCCGGCATCGTCTCGAGGGCCGCGTGATAGACGGCTATCGACGAAGGGATATCCTGGGATACCTGATCGTCGCCGATCTCCGGGAAATAGACCTGGAAATCGTATCCGGCCTCGAGTTCCAGCAATTGTTTGAGGTCGAGGATGCTTTTGGCCAGGGTGTTCCGGGCGGAGACGAGTTGGTATTTGTCCGAGGCGTATTGCGATTCGATCTGGGCGCAGTCGCTCAGGGCGATGGAGCCGGCCTCGTACAGTTTTTTGGCGCGCTCCACCTGAGAGAGCGAGGTTTCGACGGTTGTCTGGTTTATTTTTACCGATTCGCGGGCATAAAGGATTTGGAGGTAGGCCTGCGTCACGCGGATCTCTATGCTGTTGCGCGTTTTGTCCACGTCGTAGGAACGGGCGTCGGCGTCGGTCTTTTTCTGCGAGAGGGTGTTGTTGAGCTTGCCCCCGTTGTACAGGGTCATGGACGAAGACAACTGGTAATTCCCGGTGTATACATACGCATTCGCGTGGCTTTCCGTATCCCGGCGGGCATGGGAGAGCCCCTGCGAAATAGAGGCCGAAAGGGACGGCAGGCGGTTGGCGGAGGCTTGTTTGATGTCCGTTTGGGCAGAGGAGAGATTGACTTCTGCGTTTTGGACGTCCAGGTTTTTCTCCCGGGCGTATTGGATGCACTCCTCGAGGGTCCACTCTTTGGCCTGCGGAACTTCGCCCTGGCAGTAAGCGTACAGCGACAGCGGGAGGGTAAGAAGAAGCAATATAGTTCTTTTTGCGTTCATGTTTTGCCGGTTTTACGCAGCAAACATACGGACGCACTTTCCCAGCGGACAAAAAGAATAGACCGGGGAGGGGATTTAAAGGATGAAAAGGCCGTTTTTACCGACCGGGGGGATCACAAGATCACAGATAGCAGGCCTTGTACCAGTCTGTATCGTAGTAATACGAGTTGTACTGGGCGTACGTATCGGAAGGGATGTACGAGGAAAGCCCGCAGCATCGATTCAGCGGCAGGCTGAAAAAATAGGGTGTATGCGCCTCATACAGGATGGTCTTGTCCAGTGCAGCGCGGAAAGCGGTGTATTGTTCTGTTGTGGCGACCTGTTTTATAAAATCATCCAGGTCGTACATGAACGGGCGGCTATATAAGTCATAGTGCTGCACATTTCCCAATGGCAGTGACGCGACTGAAGCATTCCCCTTCACGGCTCCCCGTACGGCAGAGGCCAGCTCGTCCATCCGGCTGGTCTTTATCAAAGCCACCGAGGCCGAACGGTACAGTCCGTTCTGTTCGTTATAGTAATCGAAGAATTTGATGCTGATGTTTTTGCAGAGGGTCTCTACCGGGCCGGAAGCCACAAGGTCGGGCGTGATCCGTTCGTAAGGCAGCCCGTCCGCAATGACTTCTGTAGGGTAAGTGATGATGTAAGAGGCTTTGGCGCGCAGGGCGTAGACTGTCTCCACTCCGCCCATCAGGCAGGCGTCGGTAATCAGGAAATCGAATATTCCCGAAGGTATGGCAGCCGCCAGATCGGGGATCTCAATCTGGTAATTCTGGGAATTAAAAGATTGGTTGCCGAAAGTACGCGTGGGAGGATAGGCAGCAGCAGCCAGAGTTAGCGATTTTACAGCCAAGGGAAATCCCTTGGGAGTCCAGCCGTTGGCATGCGACCACAGGATAAGCCCGTAACTGCCGGCCGGAAAATCGTTCAATACATCCAGGATGACGGTATTGAGGTTTTCGGCCGTCGTGGAATTGACGCCCGGATATTCTTTGACGGTCTGTGCGCCGTCTTTGGTCACGCGGAACAGGCGGGGAGTGCCGGATCCATTGTCGAAATAGACGATCAGGTTGTTATTACCGCCCACTGACTTGTATCCCCTCACCATGGCCTGTAGGTTTTGGTTGGCGTAAGTATTCAGGTCGTTGGCCCCGGCGATATACACCAGGACAGTACGTACGGCAGGATCTCCGTCCCCGGATTTCGAACACGAGAACAGCGCGGCGCAGGCCAGTATCAGTAATAAAATTCTTTTCATTTTCAGGCTCCTATGGAGGGTTATCCAGGCAAAGTTACACATTTGTCCCGGGAAAAACAGAAAGGCACGGCGGAAAATGCTACATTTGTACAAGACAGGATGTGCCCCGGCCATTTCCATATAAGCTTGAATGGTGCTCGGCTTTCGCTCTATTTGCAGGAATACCAACCAATATACTCCTATGAGAAAACTATTCGCTTTTTTTGCCATGGTCTGTTGTATAGTTCTTCAGGCCGCTCCTACGGAGGAAAATGTGACGCTGAAGGTCAGCGATAAGGTCCAGATACAGGGAAGCCTGCTTTTGCCGGAAGGGGTGAACGGGGCCGTCCCTTTGGTAATCATCGTGGCGGGCAGCGGCCCGACCGACCGCAACGGTAACAATCCCCAAATGGAAAATAACAGCCTGCGTATGACGGCAGATAGTCTGGCAGCAGCAGGTATCGCTTCCCTGCGGTACGACAAGCGGGGTATAGCTGCCAGCCGGATCGAAAATTTGAAAGAAGAAGAACTGATATTCGACGACTATGTGGACGATCTGAACGGTTGGGTGGATAGGTATGCAGGGGACAGACGCTTCTCAAAGATCGTCGTGCTGGGGCATTCGGAAGGCTCCCTGATCGGTCTGGCCGCTGCGCAAAATAATCCCGGGATCGAAGGGTTCATTTCCGTGGCCGGTTCCGGGCGCAGTATGGACAAGCTGCTCAAAGAGCAGATAGGCCGGCAATCGTCGCAGGCGCTGGTTTTTGTCAATCCAATCGTCGATTCCCTCAAGGCGGGCAAAACGGTCGAAAACGTGATGGCGCCGTTCAACGTTTTGTTCCGCCCGTCGGTACAGCCGTTCCTTATTTCCTGTTTCCGGCACGACCCGGCCGTACTTATTTCCAGAGTGGAATGCCCGGTACTCATCGTGCAGGGAGACAAAGATATCCAGGTCACGGTGGCCGATGCCGACAGTTTGTCTGCGGCCAATCCTTCCGCCCGCAAGGCGGTGATCGCCGGGATGAACCACGTGCTCAAAACGACTGATACAATGGATATGCAGGCGCAGGTGATAAAGACATATATGGACCCGACGCTGCCTCTGAACAAAGAGTTTGCCCGGATCATAATCGCTTTTGTAAAAGATATTCAATAATCTGCCGGGCCGTCGGCCCGCAAAATAATGCATAAGAAAATGAAGAAAGTATTTTTACTGGTATGGGCGTTGGCCGTCTTCCCGCTGGCCGCCCAGAGTGAAAGCGAAGACCTGCTTCCGGAGTGGACTTTTACCACCGGGATAGAGGGGGCTGCGCACGATGAACAAGGCAATATCTATGCCTGCAACTTCGGCCGGCAGGGAACGATCGGTATTGTGAAAGACGGGAAAGCCTCCCTTTTCGCCACCCTTCCCGAAGGATCGATCGGGAATGGGATCGTGTTCGACCGCGGGGGGAATATGTATATTGCCGACTATACCGGCCACAATATCCTGCGGATAAAAAAAGGCCAAAATACACCTGAGGTGTTCGCGCATAACGCCGCGATGAACCAGCCCAACGACCTGGCTATTTCGCCGGTGACAGGCATTATCTATGCGGCAGACCCGGACTGGAAAAACTCGAAAGGGCAGCTGTGGATCGTCCGCCCGGACGGGAAAATGGAACTCCTGGAAGGGGATATGGGTACGACCAACGGCATCGAAGTGAGCCCGGACGGACGCCGCCTGTATGTGAATGAATCTGCCCAGCGAAACGTTTGGGTATACGATATCAAGGCCGACGGAACGGTGGAGAATAAACGCCTTTTCCAACATTTCGACGATTTCGGGATGGACGGGATGCGCTGCGACAGCAACGGGAGGTTGTGGCTCACCCGGCATGAGAAAGGAACGGTCGCTATTTTCTCCCCCCAGGGAAAACTTCTTGAGGAGGTCCCGTTGACGGGTAAAAAATGTTCCAATATCACGCTTATCGAGTTGGAGAAAGATATAGTGGGCTATGTGACGATGGCCGACCGGGGCTGCTTTGAAGTAATATATGTTAACAAGCACCAATTGAGTTTTTAGTCAGGTATCCGATCCCCGTGGAAATAGAATAGATAAACTAAAACGAATTTGAGCTATGAAAAAGATCGACCCGAAAGAAATAACGGATAATCCCATAAAGCTAATCGGCGACGACTGGATGCTCGTCACGGCCGGCACCCCCGGAAGTTTTAATACCATGACCGCCTCTTGGGGCGGGGTCGGCCATCTGTGGAATCGTCCGGTGGTATTCGTTTTTGTGCGTCATGAGCGTTACACGTATGGATTTACAGAGCGGGAAGAGGGCTTTACCCTTTCTTTTTTCGATCCTAAATTCCGAAAGGAACTTTCCCTGCTCGGCACGAAATCCGGCCGGGATTCCGACAAGATATCCGAAGCGGGACTGACTCCCATTCCGGCCTCCAACGGGAGCGTGACCTTTTCCCAAGCCCGGCTGATCCTGGAATGTAAAAAATTGTATGTATCCGATCTGGAGGAGGCAAAATTTCTGGATCGATCCATTCTCGGGAAGTTTTACGATGCGGCCCACGGAGGCCTGCACCGGGTATACATTGCCGAGATCACGGCTGCTTATCAAAGATAATCGCCGGGGTTCTATAAAGATTCAAAGGTTGTGCTGGAAAAATCCCAGCACAATTTTTTTAGTAAAAAGAGAAGGCCTTGTATATATCCCAAGATACGATTTTGCCTTTATGCGATAAAAATTTATCGATAAACGATAAATTTTATTTGTTTTTCAGAAAAACGTTTTTACATTTGCGGGGTCATTCGAACAGATCGACGCAGCCAAATGAAAAACAAAAAGAGCATTCATGCCGGTTCGACCGGACTTTACGATACCGTGGTGGGGATTTTGGCTTTCCCCGCGACGGTTATTTTTTCGACTTTCACTTTCATTTCATTTATAGTTGATTATTGGCCGGATTCGCGCTGCTCCGGGATGGAAAAGACCTGTCTCTTATAC
>OWIO01001613.1_pt1 | contig 16716 bp, 15 predicted proteins | sample 1733011 | NCBI WGS metagenome assembly OWIO01 (sample SAMN05065779, study PRJEB22554) | human gut metagenome | biome: ENVO:2100002; feature: ENVO:00000062; material: ENVO:00002003 | host: Homo sapiens | place: USA | reverse complement strand
GGGCTCGGAGATGTGTATAAGAGACAGGGAGCGTTCGGGCCGATAAAAATCTGCGCCACCGGACCAAAACCGGTCATCTCCAGACCGCTGATGGTGCAATCAGAGCCCCGCACATCCAGCACCAGATTATGGCAATGGCCCCCGCTCTGGCCCAGCACCTGGCTGTGGTCCTGCAAAATAAAACCGCCCTTGCCTTCCCCTTTAATTTCCCCGGCGACCTGGAGTGTTTTCCCGGCGGGGATGGTCACCATACTGTTAAACCCATCGCACACCAGCCCGGCAGGCACCGATACCACACTGGCGGCGCTGAATGCGCGGTTAAACGCATCGGGCCAGTCCGTCTGGTGGTACTGCTGGACATTCACCGCCCCCGCGCCCGCCGCCCGGGCTATACCCTGCATAAAGGGGACCGTGGCGAACACCGCGCCGGTCTGTAACAACCGGCGGCGGGACAACATCGGGTTAATATCAGACTCAGGTTTTAAGGTAGACATAGTTCCTCAGTTCCGTTTACAGCGCCTGCAGCAGGTTCGCCAGGCGGCGATAAATCACCTGCTGATTAAATTCCTGCTCAACCTTCTGCCGCGCCTGCGTCAGCAACGGCGACAGTTCCGCTGCATCCACATGGCCAAACGCCTGTAAACGATCAGCCAGGGCGACAGCGTCATTCTCGGGCACCAGCCAGCCGGATTTTCCGGACTCAATCAGTTCCGGTATGCCGCTGTGCACCGTCGACACCACCGGGATCCCCACCGCCATGGCTTCCATTAACGCCACCGGGATCCCTTCCATATCGCCATCCGTGCCAGTGACGGAAGGCAATAAAAACAGATCGGCTTCATCCAGCATGATCTTCACCACCTCGCTGGGACAAAAACCGCACATCTCCACCTGGTCGTCCAGCCCGAACTGCGTTATCAATGTCTTCAGGCGGCGCTCCCAGGGGCCGATGCCCAAAATCCGGTAGCGAAACGGAATGCCGCGGCTTTTCAGTAACTGGCACGCCTCTATCGCCACATGGAGCCCTTTTTTCTCTGTCAGGCGCGCCACAGAGATAATTTCCAGGGGCGAACCCGGCACCTTTAACGGCCTGCGGGAGAATTTATCCATATCCACCCCCATGCGCGATACCGCGATTTTTCCTTCCGGGCACCCCATGGACTGTAAACGGCTGGCCCAAAGCGCGCTGATGGGCAGCATTAAATCGCCCCGATTGAACAATTGTTGATATTCCGGCGTGTAGTGGGCCAGCACCTCGCGGTGCGACACATCCACCCCATGGAATACCGTGGCGATTTTGCCGCGAATCACGCCCAGTTCGCGTAATTTCGCCGCCGTTACCCCCGCCGGGCCAAAATGGGCGATAAACACATCGGCCTGCAGCGGGGTTGTCTGCCCGCCGCAAATGGCGGACAAAATCAGGTGACGGGCTTCATCGCCATAACGGGCCATATTCAGCGCCCGCCAGGTAGCGGGCCGACCCAGCCCTTTCAGGGTACGCAAGGCCCGATATTTCAGGCGGGCCTTCTTCCCTTCAGGCTCATCCAGCAGCCAGTGGGTTTTCGCCGCAAGGTTATACCGGGTAAACGCCCCATGGGTATGAGACATATCTCCTTTTGCCAGCGCGACAATTTCCACCTCATAACCCATGTCAATAAATGCCACGATCTGATTCAGCACAAAGGTTTCCGATGCCACCGGAAACTTGAGCAGAAAAAAACAGACCTTCATATTGCCTCCTGAATACGGTCAAGCACGGATCTCACCATAGCCATGCCCGCCGTTCGCTCCTCATTTACCGCCTGTGCCAGGCGAGGGTTAATGTGGTCCAGGTCGTGCAGGGTATCCGTCACCCGGTTGACCATGGAACCATCCAGCAACTGCCGGATATCCACCGCCATTTCAGGCATGCCCAGTTGCTGCATAATGCCGGCGGATTTGTGTTCATAATTAATGGCGATGGCCGGGGTACCAAAGTTCATGGAAATAATGGCGGAATGAAGACGGGTCCCCACCGTCAGGTCGCAGGCGGCCAGCAACTTGCCCATCTCCAGGTCATTCAGTTCATCCATCACCAGGTGATACTGGTCCGGCTGGCGGATAAGCTTACGCAGCCGCAGCGCCACCATGCGGTCATCTTTGTTGTAACTGTCAATGCCCGTACAGGTAGACAGCGCTACTACCTGATACCCCTCGTCAATCACCTGGTTCACCACGGAGGCGAAGGCTTCCTCATAGGCCGCCTGGGTGGTGCCCAGGCGCTGGTCGAAAGGCGCCAGCTCGCGCAGCGTAATCGCCACCGTGGGTTTCGCGGCAATCACATCCAGCCAGTGGCGCACCACATAACTGGGTTTGTATTGCGCATCCTGGTGGTCCACCAGCCAGGCCGTATCCACCCCGGACTCAACTTTCTGCGTATCAATGTGGCTTTTTTGCATCAGGTCCAGACTGACCGGCTCACGCAGGATCAATGCCTCGCAGTTACCAAACACATAATCCGCCACCTGGTTAAACTGCGGATCGCGAAACGGCCCCACGCTGTGGCCTATCATATAGACGGGCTTTTTCGCCATCATGCTGCACAGGGCATGTTCAAACTGCGGCACGCCGTACAGGTCCACATAGAACGACCCGCCCACGCCGATAATGGCGTCGTAGTGCTTAAGGGTTTCGACAAAATCCGTATACCCCCTGGGCAGTTTAATGTTGCGCATTCGCCCACGGTTACTGGCTTTCGCCAGCAGCACTTTGTGTTGATAACGACGACGCAGCACCTTCTTCACCCGTCCCAGAAGCCCGCTGGCATTGAGGAACTTCTTCATCTGCTTGTACAGGGGGTCGCTAAATACCGGGCGGTTCAGCAACCAGGCGGAACTGACCGGATATCGGCTCATCACATGTACATCAGCATCAGGTTCAAGAACGGTAATCGCATCGATAAGTCCACGCAAAATGGCGCTATCACCCCTGTTGCCACAGGTGTGGTTGCCAAGAATCAACAATTTCATAAAGACCTCTGAAAGGTATTTCCACAAAAAAAGCAGTCACGGAGCCTCCCTGCTCCGAAGAAATAAAGTCGGCAGGCGCCATTACCAGGCGCGCAATAATGTTTTCAGGCGGTCGTTACGGCAGAGCTGACGTTTAAGCTCCACCACAAGGCTATTACGGGAAATAACCAGCATGGCGACAAAGGCCGCGACACCGGCAATCACCTGGCTTGCAAAAACCACAGACAGCGGCGCATGGCCTTTCATGGCCAGACCCAGACACCAGCTCACAACCAGCGTGGGCAGCGACAAGTAGAACGGCAGCCACACACTCAGCATGTAGGCCCGATAACTGGGGCCAAGCACCGGTTTAATCATCACAAAATAGGTCAGGAACAGGTTCAGGATCTGGATAATCAGAAACGCGATGGTCACTCCCAGCGCACCGCCCAGTTCACCGCCGAGAATAATGCCGGGAATAAATAAGAAGGTTTTAAACACATTGAATTTAAAGCTGATATCGACCCGGGCTTTTGCCATCAGCAGTGAACCGATAGGGTTGCCGATGGCGCGCAGCACCCCGACAATGCTTAACAATTGCAGAATCGGGATAATAAAGTTCCATTTTTCCCCGAACACCAGGGGCACAAAGGTGCTGGAAACCGCCATTAACCCCAACAGTGCCGGGAAGTTGATTATCCCCACCACCGAGAGCAGCTTATAAAAGTTAACCCGCAGCTTGTCGATATCATCCTGAATTTTGGCGAACGCCGGAAACAGAACCCGGGTAATAATGGGGTTCAGCTTCATGGGCGGCACCACTGCCATGTTGTACGCCAGGTTGTATCCCCCGGCGACGCTGGCGCCAAGAATACGCGCCAGCACCAGAGTGGAGAGGTTGGTATTGATATAGTTCACCACACTGTCCGCCGTCAGCCAGGCCCCGAAACGCAGGTTAGCCGCCACGGATTTCAGCGAGAACTGCAACCCCGGATGGTAAATTTTCCGCCCGTAAAAACCGAACAGCACAGTGCGCACCGCGCTATTGACCAGATACCCCCAGATGGCGGTCATAGCGACAGGCCAGTAGTGAGCGCTGATTACCGTAAAGGTAAAACCGGACAACACGGACAGGGTTTCAATCACCCCTATCTTGTTAAACTCCAGCTCCTTTTGCATTAACGCGCGGAACTGCAAGCCGTGCGGGATAACCACAAACACAAACGCCAGCGTGCGAATAAGTGGTGCCAGGTCCGGGTTACGCAGCCCCCCGGCTATCACATTCCTCAGGCTGAACGCCAGCACACACACTACAACCCCAATCCCCACATTCAGCCAGTAAAGGGTGGTCAGCTCCAGCTGGCTGATTTCTTTGCGCTGAATAATGGAGTTGGCGATACCAAAGTCCGACAACATATCGGCAAGGGCGATAATCACCAGCGAGACAGTCAGCAGACCGAACTGGTGGCTGTCGAACATCCGCGCCAGCACGGTCATCTGCACCATCCCCAGACCAATAATGGTCAGGGTGGAGACTGCGGACCATTTCGCGCCGCTGATGGTTTTCTCTCTCAGGCTCATTAGTAGGCTGCCTTATTCACAAAACCTTTAAATATCGTGAGGAACACAATTTTGATGTCCAGCCAAAGACTCCATTCACGGATGTACTCCAGGTCAAACTCAACGCGTTTCTCCATTTTTTCCAGGGTATCGGTTTCGCCCCGCCAGCCATTGATTTGCGCCCAGCCGGTGATCCCGGGTTTCACTTTATGGCGCAGCATGTAGCCTTCAATCAGGCTGCGATACTGCTCGTTGTGCGCTACCGCATGGGGACGCGGGCCGACAATGGACATACCGCCGGTGAACACATTGATAAACTGGGGTAATTCATCCAGCGAGGTGCGGCGCAGGAAACTGCCCACGCGGGTAACTCGTGGGTCGCCTTTGGTGGCCTGGGTCACCACCTTGTCGTTTTCCATGACCCGCATTGAACGGAATTTCCAGACATTGATGGCCTTACCATCAATCCCATACCGGGTCTGGCGGAAAATCACCGGCCCGGGCGAGCTCAGTTTGACCGCCAGGGCGACGGCGCACAGCACCGGTGAAATCAACGCCAGGATTAATGACGACAGCACAATATCTTCAATGCGCTTGATCACCCGGTTGATCCCGCTCAGGGGAGTATCAATCACGGAAACGACAGGCACGCCATTCACTTCAATGGTGCGCGAATGCAGGATATTGAAAGTAAACACATCCGGGATAAGCATCACCGAGCAAGTGGTATCGGCCAGTTGATGAACCAGCGATTTAGAATCTATCCCAAAAGGATTTTATTCCAGACAATGATGCTGCAAGCAAAATGCAGCATCGCCTCGTAGTTTTCGACTTTCTTCTCCCATCGCGTCAGTATGCGGCGAAAGCGATTCATCCAGCTATGTGTTCTTTCCACAACCCAACGATGTGCCCTGAACTCCCTGTTTTTAATTGCCTCAGACTCCTCTTTCCTCGACTGGATATGAGGTTCATAACGACGAGCTTTCAAACAAATTTCCAGCCATTCAGCCTCATAGCCTTTGTCCATACACAGATGCAGCCTGCGACCCGGCCTGCCGGTCTGTAGCGCGTCCAGCGTATCTTCAACCAGTTTTATGTCGTGGGTATTTGCCCCTGCGACAACCAGCGAGAGCGGAAGCCCGTTCCCGTCGGTCATCAGGCTCCGCTTTACTCCCTGTTTCCCCCTGTCAGTCGGGTTGCGACCTGTTTTTTTGAGCCTGCAAGGGGCGATTTTGTCATGCAGCCATCCATCGACAACCATGACCAGTCAATGGCATCCAGCTTCTCGCTGGCAAGCAGCCCGTTTTGCCAGAAGCGTTCAAATACTCCAGCATCCCGCCATTCCTGAAAGCGGCGGTGGGCTGAGCTGGATGAGCAAATATCCGTGGCATTCAGGGCATTCCATTGGCAACCGGTTCTGAGCACAAAGAAAATGGCGTTCATTGCGGCACGATTATCAACACGTCTACGATGCGTGCCCAGCGGATGGTGGGTTTTATGTTCCGGGAGAAGTGGAGCCATTTTCTCCCAGAGTTCATCGCTGATCTGCCACTTGTTGCCCGTCATACTTCGCCCTCAAAAATTGCCATTATTTTCGATCTGACAATTCCTTTTGGGATAGGTTCTAAGTACAGTTATCATCGCAAAAGAGATTACTGTCACTTTCACATATTTGTGAGTTACCGTATTCTCATGGTTTCTTTTTATTTATAAGGAATATCCCTGTGCGACAACGGACTATTGTATGCCCTTTGATTCAAAATGATGGTGCTTATTTGCTGTGTAAAATGGCCGACGATCGCGGCGTTTTCCCCGGTCAATGGGCGATTTCGGGTGGCGGCGTGGAGCCTGGCGAACGAATTGAAGAGGCACTACGCCGCGAAATTCGCGAAGAACTGGGAGAACAGCTGCTTTTGACAGAAATCACGCCGTGGACCTTCAGCGATGATATTCGCACCAAGACGTATGCAGATGGTCGCAAGGAAGAGATTTATATGATTTACCTGATTTTTGACTGCGTTTCTGCCAACCGAGAAGTGAAAATAAACGAAGAGTTTCAGGACTACGCGTGGGTAAAACCTGAAGATCTGGTGCATTATGATTTGAATGTCGCCACCCGAAAAACGTTACGTTTGAAAGGTCTTCTTTAACAATGATGACAGCCATCACTGGCTGTCAGATTGAAAATTTAGTGGTTAACGAATTCCCCATCCAGATAAACTTTGCCTTTTTCCACATGCATGACTAAACCATCCAGATAATCAGGTTTAAATGTCGCATCACGCTTATCTTTAGCAATATATGTCAGGCAATGATTATGGGTAAAAATAACGATATTTTTATCAGGTGCTTTGCTTTGTAAGTCTTTAATTGCACTATAGATCTCATTACCGCATTGAAGAAGTCGTTTATCTACCGTGAGCTTTTTACCCGCTGAAAACCAGGTCGCGGACTGAATGGTCCGGACGGTATTACTGGAATAAAGATCGAAATCAGGGATATCAGCACTAAAAGCGTTGCCCAGTTCACGGGCATCCTGGGTACCTTTGACCGTAATACCTGTTTTATCTGACAAGCATTGATTGGTTGAACGATCGCAACGTTCAGCATGGCGAAACAAAACGACAACCGGGTGCTGCTGTGCCAGTCTGGCCAGCGTTTTATTGTCGATACGTGGCAAACCATTGCTACTCCAGGCGGCATGAGTACCCAGTCCGGCAATTGCAGCGAGCGCCAGTAAAATGATGATATATTTTTTTGACTTCAACGAAGAGCGGCAAAAAGCTAACACGTAAACTCCACCTATAGACAAGCGCAACCAGACAATTACCGTGAAATTGAGCTACATTTCTGGCGATAATTCGCAGTTGGTGTAATATTAAAAATCCTACGATGTCGGCAAAATGCCTCAAAATTTTGCCAAATGCAAAGCCTAAATAAGAAAAAATATAAAAATTTCAATATTTACGTCTAATATTAGTTTCTTAAGGTTAAGTTAATATTCTATCCTTAAAATTTCGCTCCAAATGGCAAAATATACACAACACTCTTTATAGCAAATATAAGTGGACAGGTATTCAATGGCGGAAGGAAAAGCAATGTCAGAATTTTTGCCTTTTTCGCGACCAGCAATGGGCGTGGAGGAACTCGCTGCAGTTAAAGAGGTTCTCGAATCCGGTTGGATCACAACCGGTCCGAAGAATCAGGCGCTTGAGCAAGCTTTTTGCCAGTTGACGGGAAATCAGCATGCCATCGCGGTCAGTTCAGCCACCGCCGGAATGCATATCACGCTAATGGCGTTGAAAATTGGCAAGGGCGATGAAGTGATTACGCCTTCCCTGACCTGGGTTTCAACCCTCAATATGATTTCCTTGTTGGGTGCAACGCCGGTAATGGTGGATGTCGACCGCGATACGCTGATGGTCACGCCTGAAGCTATCGAGTCAGCCATTACGCCACGCACTAAAGCCATCATTCCGGTGCATTATGCCGGTGCGCCAGCAGATATTGACGCCATTCGCGCCATTGGCGAACGTTACGGCATCGCAGTTATCGAAGATGCTGCCCATGCCGTCGGTACGTATTACAAAGGGCGACATATTGGCGCAAAAGGTACCGCTATTTTTTCATTTCATGCCATTAAAAATATTACCTGTGCTGAAGGTGGCCTGATTGTAACTGATAATGAAAACCTTGCCCGCCAGCTACGGATGCTGAAATTTCACGGTCTGGGTGTCGATGCCTATGACAGACAAACCTGGGGCCGTGCACCGCAGGCTGAAGTCTTAACACCGGGCTATAAGTACAATCTGACCGATATTAACGCCGCGATTGCCCTGACACAGTTAGTCAAATTAGAGCACCTCAACACCCGTCGGCGCGAAATTGCCCAGCAATATCAGCAAGCACTGGCAGCTCTCCCCTTTCAGCCATTAAGCCTTCCCGCCTGGCCGCACGTTCACGCCTGGCATCTGTTTATTATTCGTGTCGATGAACAACGTTGTGGTATCAGTCGCGATGCGTTGATGGAAGCGTTAAAAGAAAGAGGCATTGGTACCGGGTTACATTTCCGCGCCGCTCACACACAAAAATATTATCGCGAGCGTTTTCCCACGCTGTCGTTACCGAATACCGAATGGAATAGCGAACGCATCTGTTCTTTGCCGCTGTTCCCGGATATGACTACCGCCGATGCCGACCATGTCATCACAGCCCTTCAGCAACTCGCAGGACAATAAGCCATGTTTGAAATCCACCCTGTTAAGAAAGTCTCGGTGGTTATTCCCGTTTATAACGAGCAGGAAAGCTTACCGGAATTAATCAGGCGCACCACCACAGCCTGTGAATCGTTGGGGAAAGAGTATGAGATCCTGCTGATTGATGACGGCAGTAGCGATAATTCCGCGCATATGCTGGTCGAAGCCTCACAAGCGGAGAACAGCCATATTGTGTCTATTTTGCTTAACCGCAATTACGGGCAACATTCAGCGATTATGGCGGGATTCAGTCACGTTACTGGCGACTTAATTATTACCCTTGATGCCGATCTCCAGAATCCGCCAGAAGAAATCCCCCGCCTGGTGGCAAAAGCCGATGAAGGTTACGACGTGGTAGGGACTGTACGCCAGAACCGCCAGGACAGCTGGTTTCGTAAAACCGCTTCGAAGATGATTAACCGGCTTATTCAGCGCACCACTGGCAAAGCGATGGGTGATTACGGTTGTATGCTGCGCGCCTATCGCCGTCATATTGTCGATGCGATGTTGCACTGCCATGAACGCAGCACCTTTATCCCGATTCTGGCGAATATCTTCGCCCGCCGTGCCATTGAAATTCCAGTACATCATGCCGAGCGTGAGTTTGGTGAATCCAAATACAGTTTTATGCGCCTGATTAATTTGATGTACGACCTGGTGACCTGCCTTACCACAACGCCGCTACGTATGCTGAGTCTGCTCGGCAGCATTATTGCGATTGGAGGTTTTAGCATTGCGGTGCTGCTGGTGATTTTACGCCTGACCTTCGGACCACAATGGGCGGCAGAAGGCGTCTTTATGCTATTTGCCGTGCTGTTTACTTTTATTGGCGCTCAGTTTATCGGCATGGGATTACTCGGTGAATATATCGGCAGGATCTACACCGATGTCCGCGCCCGCCCCCGCTATTTTGTTCAGCAAGTTATCCGTCCATCCAGCAAGGAAAATGAATAATGAAAACCGTCGTTTTTGCCTACCACGATATGGGATGCCTCGGTATTGAAGCCCTGCTGGCTGCCGGTTACGAAATTAGCGCCATTTTTACCCATACTGATAATCCCGGTGAAAAAGCCTTTTATGGTTCGGTGGCTCGTCTGGCGGCGGAAAGAGGCATTCCGGTTTATGCGCCGGATAACGTTAATCATCCGCTGTGGGTGGAACGCATTGCCCAACTGTCGCCAGATGTGATTTTCTCTTTTTATTATCGCCATCTTATTTACGACGAAATTTTGCAGCTCGCTCCCGCAGGTGCATTTAATCTGCATGGTTCGCTGTTACCAAAATATCGTGGTCGCGCGCCGCTGAACTGGGTGCTGGTCAACGGTGAAACGGAAACTGGCGTTACATTGCACCGAATGGTGAAACGTGCCGATGCCGGGGCCATTGTGGCGCAACTGCGCATTGCCATTGCGCCAGACGATATCGCTATTACGCTGCATCATAAATTGTGCCATGCCGCGCGCCAGCTACTGGAACAGACATTACCCGCCATTAAACACGGTAATATTCTGGAAATCGCCCAGCGCGAAAACGAAGCCACCTGTTTTGGTCGCAGAACGCCGGATGACAGTTTCCTTGAATGGCATAAACCGGCATCCGTACTGCACAACATGGTACGTGCCGTTGCCGATCCGTGGCCGGGTGCCTTCAGCTATGTTGGCAATCAGAAATTCACCGTCTGGTCGTCGCGTGTTCATCCTCATGCCAGCAAAGCACAGCCGGGGAGCGTGATTTCTGTTGCGCCACTGCTGATTGCCTGTGGCGATGGCGCGCTGGAAATCGTCACCGGACAGGCGGGCGACGGCATTACTATGCAGGGCTCGCAATTAGCGCAGACGCTGGGCCTGGTGCAAGGTTCACGCTTGAATAGCCAGCCTGCCTGCACCGCCCGACGCCGTACCCGGGTACTCATCCTCGGGGTGAATGGCTTTATTGGCAACCATCTGACAGAACGCCTGCTGCGCGAAGATCATTATGAAGTTTACGGTCTGGATATTGGCAGCGATGCGATAAGCCGTTTTCTGAATCATCCGCATTTTCACTTTGTTGAAGGCGATATCAGTATTCATTCCGAATGGATTGAGTATCATGTCAAAAAATGTGATGTCGTCTTGCCGCTGGTGGCGATAGCCACGCCGATTGAATATACCCGCAACCCGCTGCGCGTATTTGAACTCGATTTTGAAGAGAATCTGCGCATTATCCGCTACTGCGTGAAGTACCGTAAGCGAATCATCTTCCCGTCAACTTCAGAAGTTTATGGGATGTGTAGCGATAAATACTTCGATGAGGACCATTCTAATTTAATCGTCGGCCCGGTGAATAAACCACGCTGGATTTATTCGGTATCAAAACAATTACTTGATCGGGTGATCTGGGCCTATGGCGAAAAAGAGGGTTTACAGTTCACCCTCTTCCGCCCGTTTAACTGGATGGGACCACGACTGGATAACCTTAATGCAGCGCGAATTGGCAGCTCCCGCGCTATTACGCAACTCATTCTCAATCTGGTAGAAGGTTCACCGATTAAGCTGATTGATGGCGGAAAACAAAAACGCTGCTTTACTGATATTCGCGATGGTATCGAGGCGTTATACCGCATTATCGAAAATGCGGGAAATCGCTGCGACGGTGAAATTATCAACATTGGCAATCCTGAGAACGAAGCGAGCATTGAGGAACTGGGCGAGATGCTGCTGGCGAGCTTCGAAAAACATCCGCTGCGCCATCATTTCCCACCGTTTGCGGGCTTTCGCGTTGTCGAAAGTAGCAGCTACTACGGCAAAGGATATCAGGACGTAGAGCATCGTAAACCGAGCATCCGCAATGCCCACCGCTGCCTGGACTGGGAGCCGAAAATTGATATGCAGGAAACCATCGACGAAACGCTGGATTTCTTCCTGCGCACCGTTGATCTTACGGATAAACCATCATGACCAAAGTAGGCTTACGCATTGATGTCGATACCTTTCGTGGCACCCGTGAAGGCGTGCCGCGTCTGCTGGAAATCTTGAGTAAGCATAATATTCAGGCCAGCATTTTTTTCAGCGTCGGCCCGGACAATATGGGCCGCCATCTCTGGCGACTGGTGAAGCCACAGTTTTTGTGGAAGATGCTGCGCTCAAACGCGGCATCGCTTTATGGCTGGGATATTTTACTGGCAGGTACGGCCTGGCCAGGTAAAGAGATTGGTCATGCCAATGCCGATATCATTCGTGAAGCGGCTAAACATCACGAAGTCGGCCTGCACGCCTGGGATCACCATGCCTGGCAAGCCCGTAGCGGTAACTGGGATCGGCAAACAATGATCGACGATATTGCACGCGGTCTTCGCACTCTGGAAGAGATTATCGGTCAACCGGTAACCTGTTCTGCCGCTGCGGGCTGGCGTGCCGACCAGAAGGTGATCGAAGCAAAAGAAGCGTTCCATTTGCGCTACAACAGCGATTGTCGTGGGGCCATGCCGTTCCGTCCATTGCTCGAATCAGGAAACCCTGGCACTGCGCAAATTCCGGTGACCTTACCCACCTGGGATGAAGTGATTGGTCGGGATGTGAAAGCAGAAGATTTTAACGGTTGGTTACTCAACCGCATCCTGCGAGATAAAGGCACGCCGGTTTATACCATTCATGCAGAAGTTGAAGGCTGCGCTTATCAGCATAATTTTGTGGATCTCCTCAAACGCGCAGCTCAGGAAGGCGTGACATTTTGCCCTTTAAGCGAACTGTTATCAGAGACGTTGCCGCTCGGACAAGTTGTTCGCGGAAATATTGCCGGACGTGAAGGCTGGCTGGGTTGCCAACAAATTGCGGGTAGTCGCTGATGAAATCGGTACGTTACCTTATCGGCCTCTTCGCGTTTATTGCCTGCTATTACCTGTTACCGATCAGCACGCGTCTGCTCTGGCAACCCGATGAAACGCGTTATGCGGAAATCAGTCGAGAAATGCTGGCATCCGGCGACTGGATTGTGCCCCATCTGTTAGGGCTACGTTATTTCGAAAAACCCATTGCCGGATACTGGATTAACAGCATTGGGCAATGGCTATTTGGCGCGAATAACTTTGGTGTGCGGGCAGGCGTTATCTTTGCGACCCTGTTAACTGCCGCGCTGGTGACCTGGTTTACTCTGCGCTTATGGCGCGATAAACGTCTGGCTCTACTCGCCACAGTAATTTATCTCTCATTGTTTATTGTCTATGCCATCGGCACTTATGCCGTGCTCGATCCGTTTATTGCATTCTGGCTGGTGGCGGGAATGTGCAGCTTCTGGCTGGCAATGCAGGCACAGACGTGGAAAGGCAAAAGCGCAGGATTTTTACTGCTGGGAATCACCTGCGGCATGGGGGTGATGACCAAAGGTTTTCTCGCCCTTGCCGTGCCGGTATTAAGCGTGCTGCCATGGGTAGCGACGCAAAAACGCTGGAAAGATCTCTTTATTTACGGCTGGCTGGCGGTTATCAGTTGCGTACTGACGGTTCTCCCTTGGGGACTGGCGATAGCGCAGCGGGAGCCTAACTTCTGGCACTATTTTTTCTGGGTTGAGCATATTCAACGCTTTGCACTGGATGATGCCCAACATAGAGCTCCGTTCTGGTACTACGTGCCGGTCATCATTGCCGGTAGCCTGCCGTGGCTGGGATTACTCCCCGGTGCACTGTACACAGGCTGGAAAAACCGCAAGCATTCCGCAACCGTCTATTTGTTGAGCTGGACGATAATGCCGCTGCTGTTTTTCTCCGTCGCTAAAGGTAAATTGCCCACCTATATTCTTTCCTGCTTTGCATCTCTGGCAATGCTGATGGCGCATTACGCTTTGCTGGCAGCAAAAAATAATCCTCTGGCGCTGCGGATTAATGGCTGGATTAACATCGCTTTTGGCGTCACTGGCATTATTGCCACATTTGTGGTCTCCCCGTGGGGACCAATGAACACGCCGGTGTGGCAAACCTTCGAGAGCTATAAAGTCTTTTGTGCCTGGTCGATTTTTTCGCTATGGGCATTTTTCGGCTGGTACACCTTAACAAACGTCGAAAAGACCTGGCCTTTTGCCGCGCTTTGCCCGCTGGGGCTGGCGTTGCTGGTAGGATTTTCAATTCCTGACAGAGTTATGGAAGGAAAACATCCGCAATTATTTGTCGAGATGACACAAGAATCACTTCAGCCAAGCCGCTATATTCTTACTGATAGCGTCGGTGTTGCCGCAGGTCTGGCATGGAGCCTGCAACGCGATGACATCATCATGTATCGCCAGACAGGTGAGTTGAAATACGGCCTTAATTATCCGGATGCGAAAGGGAGATTTGTCAGCGGTGATGAGTTCGCAAACTGGCTTAATCAACATCGTCAGGAGGGGATTATTACTCTCGTGCTTTCGGTTGACCGCGATGAAGATATCAACAGTCTCGCCATTCCGCCCGCAGATGCCATCGATCGTCAGGAGCGTCTGGTGCTGATTCAGTATCGTCCCAAATGATCTGGCTAACATTAGTCTTTGCCAGCTTGCTTAGCGTTGCCGGGCAGTTGTGTCAGAAACAGGCAACCTGCTTTGTGGCGATAAACAAACGGCGCAAACATATCGTGCTGTGGCTGGGACTGGCGCTGGCTTGTCTTGGTCTTGCCATGGTGCTCTGGCTGCTGGTCTTGCAGAACGTACCGGTAGGCATTGCTTACCCGATGTTAAGTCTGAATTTTGTCTGGGTGACGCTGGCTGCAGTAAAACTGTGGCACGAACCGGTATCGCCGCGTCACTGGTGTGGGGTGGCGTTCATTATTGGCGGCATTGTGATCCTCGGGAGTACGGTGTAATGGGCCTGATGTGGGGATTATTCAGCGTCATTATTGCCTCAGTTGCGCAATTAAGCCTGGGTTTTGCGGCGAGTCATCTGCCGCCGATGACGCACTTATGGGATTTTATCGCGGCTCTGTTAGCTTTTGGCCTGGATGCCCGGATACTGTTACTCGGGCTGCTGGGTTATCTGCTTTCCGTTTTTTGTTGGTATAAAACGCTTCATAAACTTGCGCTAAGCAAAGCCTATGCCTTGCTCAGTATGAGTTATGTGCTGGTATGGATTGCTTCAATGGTACTTCCCGGCTGGGAAGGGACTTTTTCGCTGAAAGCACTACTGGGAGTAGCCTGTATTATGAGCGGGTTGATGCTGATTTTCCTGCCCACGACAAAACAACGTTACTGAGTTTTCCCTGCCACTTTACACTGCCGTTCCCACTCATCGGGGCTATAACTGCTTGCCGAGAGGACTTTCACCGTATGCAGCTTTTCACGATTAATACAATAAAGCGCATTCTGCAAAGGCGAGAGTAAATCCCCCACTTTCACGGCGAAGTCACTCTTCACTTCGGCGATCATTTTTATCGCGCCGCCAGCATCGCAGAGCATAAGTACATGTCTGTTATCTTGTTTATTGCAGCACGATTTTTTGACCAGCCATTCCATTGCATTATCCTGTTTGCTAAGAGTTTTCACATCAATTTACAGATTAACAGATAAACTCTTTATCAACGGCAATGGAATGGCAGAAATGAGAAGTGAAACGGAGGGTTAATTATTGCTGACGTTGCACCCACTCTTTTAGCGCCTGACGTGAAATTTTAATACCGCCGTTTTTCAGCTCCGGCGGCAGAGTTAGCCAGCGCACCGGTTGTTGAAAACGGGCCAGCTTATCTTTCACCCATTCACTAAGATCAACGCTCTCGTGGTCATACTCCATCACCGCCACCGGTCGATGACCAAACTCCTTGTCGGCAACGGGGACGATAAACACCTGCAAAACCGCAGGATGTGCAGCAATTACGCGCTCGACTTCTTCCGGCTGAATACCCTCTCCGCCACTGAAGAATAGATTGTCTAAACGTCCGACAATGGTCAGCTTGCCATTATGCATCTCACCGCGATCGCGCGTAGCGTACCAGCCTTCGTCATTAACCAGTGAAACCAGTTGCCCGTTACGCCAGTAACCTTCTGCCATACTGGCAGCCCGCAGCCACACTTCATTATTAACGATTTTCACTTCCCGACCCGGCAGCGGCGAACCAACGTCTGCCAGGCCGTCGGCTTCTTTCGCACACACCGTGGAGGCAAACTCGGTCAGACCATAGCCGCAAAAGCAACGAATCCCCTGCTCGCGCGCCTGTTCCGTCAACTCGACCGGGATAGCCGCGCCGCCAAGTAACACCGCTTTCAGGGAAACGGAACTACGGTTAACCAGCAAACGCCAGAGTTGTGTTGGCACCAGTGAAGCGTGAGTACAGCCTGCCAGCATTTGCTCCAATGGCTGTTTATCACGTACCGTCATCCGCGCACCAGCGTATAACCAGCGCCACATAATTCCCTGACCGGAGACGTGAAACAGCGGTAAAGAGAGCAACCAATCATCGTGATCGCCAAACGGAATCAGCGATAACACACCTTGCGCACTGGCAAGATGGGCCTGATAAGTATGGACAGCGGCTTTCGGCAAACCGGTAGAACCCGAGGTCAACGTCATTGAGCACAGACGCGTCGGCTGCCACGTAGCGGCATGTGCGCCTTCAACCAGCTGAATGTGCAGCGACGTTAATGCCGGAAACGTGTTTTCCCCATCCGGCACCAGAGCAAATTGCAGCGTCAGATTGGGCAGCAATTCTTCAAGCAACGGTTGCGGCAGCTGAGGGTTCACGGGCAACACCCGCGCCCCGCATTGCAGTAACGCCAGCCAGGCGAGCAGCGTTTGCGGCGTATTCCACGCCCGCAACATCACGCCGCTGCCCTCAACCACCCCCTGCACCGCAAATCCGGAGGCTAATTCATCGACGCGAGCACAAAGCTCGCGCCAGTTGAGTTGCTCGTCATTAAGACGTAAGGCGATGGTTTCTCCCCGCACTTGCCGCCAGTGACGCCACGGCCAGTCAGAGAAG
>OWIO01001602.1_pt1 | contig 16783 bp, 10 predicted proteins | sample 1733011 | NCBI WGS metagenome assembly OWIO01 (sample SAMN05065779, study PRJEB22554) | human gut metagenome | biome: ENVO:2100002; feature: ENVO:00000062; material: ENVO:00002003 | host: Homo sapiens | place: USA | reverse complement strand
CGAGATGACGTCGAGTCTCGTGGGCTCGGAGATGTGTATAAGAGACAGTTCCTGAGCACTGTCTATACCCCGGAAAGATACTCCATACCCTTCGTTGTTGCGGTCGGGGATATACGTACGTACTTTGGAGTGAAACCTTTTCAGGAAGGAATACATCATGGAAACCGCTGTCGTGCCGTCCACGTCGTAGTCTCCGTATACAAGGATGCCTTCCTGGTTATCCAGCGCCCGCTGGATACGCAAGACCGCTTTGTCCATGTCCTTCATCAGGAATGGATCGTGCAAATCGTTCAGATCGGGATAGAAGAAAGTCCTGGCCTCGTCATAAGTCTTGATTCCTCTTTGCACCAGCAGCCTCGCCGAAACCCGATCCACCTTCAGAATCGCGGCCAGTTTGGCCGCTTCGTCGTCCGATGGCTGGGGTTTTAGACGCCACCTTTTGTTCATCTTTTTTATTTATTTTTTTTCTTTTTTCTTCTTTGGCAGCAGCCCCTGCTCCCTGAACCACCAGGACAAATTCGCCTTTTGGTGCCCGCGCGGAAAAATGGGCCAGAACCTCCGTAAAGGTCCCGCGTACGTGCTCTTCATAAAGCTTGCTGATCTCCCGGCTGACGGATACTCCCCTTTCGGGCCCGAATGCCTGGGACATATCCTCTAACGTACGCAATAGTTTGTGTGGGGCTTCGTAGAACACCATGGTGCGTGTTTCTCCCTTTAGCTCTTCCAGACGCGAAGAACGGCCTTTCTTGACAGGCAGGAATCCTTCGAAGGAGAACCGTTCGCAAGGTAATCCGCTGGCCACCAGCGCAGGCACGAAAGCTGTCGGGCCGGGCAGGCACTCTACTTGGATGCCTTCCCGCACCGCCTGGCGCGTAAGAAGGAATCCGGGGTCGGATATACCGGGCGTACCCGCATCGGTAACCAAGGCGATATTCTGTCCGCCTTTTATCTTTTCTACGATCTGCTGTACTGTCCGGTGCTCATTGAACATGTGGTGCGACTGCATGGGGGTCCCGATCCCGAAATGACGCAGCAGGTTACCCGAAGTACGGGTGTCTTCCGCTACGATCAGATCGGCCTGGCGCAGCGTTTCGAGTGCGCGGGGCGACATATCTCCCATATTTCCCACTGGGGTGGGCACCAGGTACAGTTTAGCCAATTTTATTCTGTGAGGTTCTATCCTCTTTTATTATCTCATAGTTGTATCCGCCCGGCACAGGGCGTTTCCGGCCGTACTGTCCGGGATAGATCAATACACAAAGGTACGGTTATTTTGCATACCCGTACCTTTTTATTTTTGTTAACCACCGTTTTGTCGGAGGTTTTAAAGATGCATCCACCTAAGCCCCAACAGGTAATCCCGAGAGGGAATGAAAGGAAAACCGTTCAAAAGTGTAACGATCGAGTACAATCCCTAATCCGGGATACTCTTAGGATAGTGAATCGATGGCCTGTTTTATCGTGTCGATCTTGGACAGCGCGTCGGCCTCCTTTTTGCGTTCGGCCGCCACGACGGCTTCGGGAGCCGAGCCGACGAAACGCTCGTTGGACAGCTTTTTGCGTACGCTGGTGAGGAAACCTTCGGTGTATTCCAATTCCTTGCGCAGTTTTTCCAGTTCCGCTTCGCGGTCTATCTTATCGCCCAGCGGGATGAAGTACTCTTCCGTGCGTACCAGGAATGATACGGCTCCGGAGGGTTTCTCGGCGCATTTTTCGATGGATTCCACACCGGCCAGTTTTTCCACCAGCGTATCGACGATCAGCGGACTTTTGTTCAGGGACAGCACCAGGAGGGTATCTTTCTGAGCGATACCTTTTTCCTGCCGGACGGCGCGCACGGCGGCGGTCAGTTCGGCGGTATAGGCGAAACTGTCCAGTACGGCCCGGTCGATAGGCTTAGCCTCCGGCCAGGGGGCTACGATCAGTGCCTCTTCTTTCGTGCGGGGAGTGATGGCTTGCCACAACTCCTCGGAGATGAACGGCATGATGGGCTGGATGAGTTTTAGAAGGGATTCGAAGTGTCCGATGGCCTTTTGGTACGTGGCCTGCGGGATGGGTTGGCCGTAAGGCGGTTTGACGGCTTCGAGGTACCACGAGCAGAAATCATCCCAGATGAGTTTGTAAGTGGCCATCAAGGCTTCCGACAGGCGGAATTCGTCGTACAAAGCATCTATTTCCGCAATGGCTTCCGACAGGCGGTTCTCGAACCATTTCCCGGCGGCCAGCGCAGCGGCGGATTCAGGCGCTTTACTGTCCTTTTCCCAGCCCTGTACCAGGCGGAAGGCGTTCCATATCTTGTTGCAGAACCCGGCGCCCTGTTTGCACAGGTCAGTGTCGAACGGGAAGTCATTGCCAGCCGGTGCGGTGAGCAGCATGCCCAAACGGACGGAGTCGGCCCCGTACTGTTTCATCAGTTCGATCGGGTCGGGCGAATTGCCCAGCGACTTGGACATCTTGCGGCCCAGTTTGTCGCGCACCGTGCCGGTGAAATACACGTTTTTGAACGGTCTTTCCCCGCGGTATTCGTAGCCGGCCATGATCATGCGCGCCACCCAGAAGAAAATGATGTCCGGAGCGGTGACCAGGTCGTTGGTCGGGTAGTAGTAATCGATCTCGGGGTTGTCCGGGTGCAGCACGCCGTCGAAGACGGACATCGGCCACAGCCACGAAGAGAACCAGGTATCCAGCGCGTCCGGGTCCTGGGTGAGGTTTTTGGCGGTAAGGCCGGTATTTCCCGTTTTGGCACGGGCTTTTTCGAGGGCCTCGGCAGCCGTTTCAGCTACTACAAAATCGTTCGTGCCCGGGCCGTAATAGTAGGCCGGGATGCGGTGTCCCCACCAGAGCTGGCGCGAGATGCTCCAGTCGTGGACATTTTCCATCCAGTAGCGGTAGGTGTTCTTGAACTTTTCGGGGACGAACCGAATCTCGTCTTCCATCACCGCTTTCAGGGCAGGGGTAGCCAGATGTTCCATTTTCAGGAACCACTGGAGCGATACTTTCGGCTCGATGATAGCCTTAGTGCGTTCGGAGGTGCCTACTTTGTTGGTGTAGGGTTCTACTTTTTCCAGCAGGTTTTTGTCGGCCAGTTCTTTTTCGATCAGCCGGCGTACCTCGAAGCGGTCCATGCCGTTGTAATGCAAGCCGTAAGTGTTGAGCGTGGCATTGTCGTTGAAGATGTCGATAACCTCCAGCCCGTATTTATCGCCCAGCATTTTGTCGTTCACGTCGTGTGCCGGGGTGACTTTCAGGCAGCCGGTACCGAACTCGATATCTACGTATTCATCCTCGATGACGGGGATGCTGCGTCCGGCGATGGGCACGATCACCCGCTTGCCGCGGATATGGCGGTAACGCTCGTCGTTCGGGTTGATGCACATGGCTGTGTCCCCGAATATCGTTTCGGGGCGGGTAGTGGCCACTACGACGTGTTCGTCGGTGCCTTCCACCTGGTAGCGCAGGTAGTACAATTTACCTTGTTGTTCTATGTATACGACTTCTTCGTCCGATACGGCGGTGAGTGCTTCCGGGTCCCAGTTGACCATGCGGTAGCCGCGAAATATGAGCCCTTTTTCATACAGGTCGACAAAGACTTTGGTCACGGCTTCGGACAGGTCGTCGTCCATCGTGAACTTGGTACGGGCCCAATCGCACGAGGCGCCCAGTTTTTTGAGCTGCTGGAGGATGATACCCCCGTGTTCGCGCGTCCAGTTCCAGGCGTGCTCCAGGAATTCCTCCCGGGTGAGGTCTGTCTTTTTGATCCCCTGTTCTTTCAGGCGGGCCACTACTTTGGCTTCCGTAGCGATGGAGGCGTGGTCCATACCCGGCACCCAGCAGGCGTTATAGCCTTTCATGCGGGCCCGGCGGATGAGCAGGTCCTGGATCGTGTTATTCATCATGTGCCCCATGTGAAGCACCCCGGTGACGTTCGGCGGAGGAATGACGATCGTATAAGGCGTGCGGGCGGGGTCCACTTCCGAATGGAAGTATCCGTTTTCCATCCAGTAGTCGTACCATTTGTCCTCTATGTCTTTCGGGTTGTACTTCGAAGGTATCTCCATGATCTTGCGACAGTGTGTTATATGTGTTCGAGATTAATCTTTGCGTTCAAAGATGCAAATTTAAGGACTTTTGCGTAACTTCGCAGGATAAAAGGGCACGAAAAAACGCCCCCGGATTACAAAAAACAGGCAAAGCAGGAATATTTTGCTTCAGATGGCCAAGACGAAGAAAAAAGCCCCCTCCAAAAAAACGGTAAAGAAACGGACGGAGCGTCCGGTAAACGGCCGCACTGTCCGGGTGATCACCGGTGTGGTGCTCGCCCTGATATTCATCATGGTCGCACTCTCGTGCATTTCCTACCTTTTCTCCGGCGCGGCGGATCAAAGCGTGCAGCCCGGCGAACGGTACGGGAACCTGCTGGGCAAGGCCGGGTATTTCGTGAGCCATGCGGTAATGGATCGGATGGGCATTTCCTCGTTCTTTGTCCTGGCGGTGGGGCTGGCTATTTCGGCCGTCGTCGCCTTGGATAAACCTTTCTCCCGCATCGCCCTTTTCTGTGCCAAAATGCTGGGGATCGCCGTATGGTTGTCCGTGGTGCTGGCTTATTTCTCTTCGGAGGCTTCGGGTGCGTGGGGGTACCGGCTCAATGAACTGCTGCACGGCTATATAGGTTGGGGACTCCCGGTTGTACTGGCTCTGTTTCCCATCGTATGGGCGATACTTCGTTTCGGCATCACCCCTGAAAAACTGAACCAGGTGCGCGAAGAGCGCATGGCCGAGCGTGCCGCCCGGCAGGCGGAGGCCGAAAGGCTCCGCGAAGAAAAGGAAAACCAGATGCGCCGGTTGGATGAATTGGCGGCCGCAGCTTCCGGCAAAGAAGAAGAAAAGGAATCCCGGCACCAGGTAGAGGAAGAGGAAGGCGGCGAAGAGACGCCAGCCGACGATCAATACGGTTACCGTCCGCTGAATTTGGACAGCGAAGAAGAATTTACGGAGGACGAACCGTCCCCCGTCCTTGAATATACTCCCAAAGAGGAGGAAGAAGAACCTTTTGCCGAAGATACGTTTGGGCAGCAGGAGGAGGAAAAATACGAAATAGAAGACCATAGCGGTCTCTCCAAGGATTTGCCGGCCGAAGGGCAGACCCTGCACGAACAGGAGAACGGAGTAGAGTGCACCATGACCGTCGCGGCCGCCGAAGGCGAAGTGGACGACGACTTGGCCAGCCGCATCGTGGAACAATTCGGCGAGTACGATCCCAAGTTGGAGCTGTCCGGCTACGAATTCCCGCCCATCAAGATGCTGCACAAGTCGGAGAACGAGGGCATCAACGTGGACAAGGACGAAGTGACGGCCAACCGTCGCCGCATCGTGGAAACCCTGAAGAATTACAACATCGACATCTCGCATATCCATTCCACCATCGGGCCGACTGTTACCCTGTACGAGATCATCCCGGCTCCCGGTGTGAAGGTGTCGAAGATCAAGAACCTGGAGGACGATATCGCCCTTTCGCTTTCGGCCTTGGGCATTCGTATCATCGCACCTATTCCCGGTAAGGGAACTATCGGTATCGAGGTGCCGAACAAAGAGCCTTCGATGGTATCGATGAATTCGGTGATCTCCTCTGTAAAATTCCAGACCGCGCAGATGGAACTGCCGATAGCGATCGGCAAGAACATCTCGAACGAAACGGTGGTGTTCGACCTGACAAAAATGCCCCACCTGTTGATGGCGGGTGCGACCGGACAGGGTAAATCGGTGGGACTGAATGCAGTTATCGCTTCGCTGCTGTACAAAAAACACCCCTCGCAGGTGAAGTTCGTTTTGGTAGACCCCAAGAAAGTCGAACTTACCCTGTACAATAAAATAGAGCGGCATTACCTGGCCAAACTCCCCGATTCGGAGGAGGCCATTATCACCGACACGACCAAGGTCATCTATACGCTCAACTCCCTGTGCACGGAGATGGACAACCGCTACAATCTCCTGAAGGATGCGTATGTGCGCAATATCAAGGAGTACAACGCCAAGTTCGTCGGCCGCCGCCTGAACCCGGATAAAGGGCACCGGTATCTGCCGTACATCGTGCTGATCGTGGACGAGTTCGCCGACCTGATCATGACGGCCGGCAAGGAAGTGGAGACGCCTATCGCCCGCCTGGCCCAGTTGGCCCGCGCGGTGGGTATACACCTGATCATTGCCACGCAACGCCCGTCGGTGAATGTGATCACGGGTCTTATAAAGGCCAATTTCCCGGCGCGTATCGCGTTCCGGGTGACATCCAAGATCGACTCCCGGACTATTCTCGATGCCCCCGGGGCCGAGCAACTGATCGGCAAGGGCGACATGCTCCTGTCGGCCAACAATGAAATGACGCGCGTGCAATGCGCTTTTATTGATACACCCGAAGTGGAGGATATCTGCGAATTCATCGGGGCGCAGAAGGCCTATCCGAGCGCCTTCATGCTGCCGGAATATAACGGCGACAAGGACGGGGATGGATTGGGAGGCCCTTCGGGAGACCCGATGGACCGCGACCCGAAATTCGAGGAGGCGGCCCGTATCGTCGTGGCTTTACAACAGGGATCGGCATCGGTCATCCAGCGAAAGATGTCCATCGGGTTCAACCGGGCAGGCCGTATCGTCGACCAGTTGGAAGCCGCCGGGATCATCGGGGCGTTCAACGGCTCCAAAGCCCGCGAAGTCCTCGTACAGGACGAAGCCACGCTTCACCGCATCCTCCATGGGCAGCCGGAAGAAGAATAAAGAACGAAGGATACAGGAATAGAAATGAAGAACGTCGTCTTATTTATCTCGTTTTTGCTGTCTGCTGTTTCGGCTGCAGGTCAGGCAGTCCCTTATGCCCAGCGCCTGATGGCGGAATCCATATCGGCGATAGAATCGATGGGTAATTACCGGGCGGATTTCACATATACTACCGGCGGTGAAACGGAACCCCGCAAATGTGTCCTGTATGCCCAGGGGGATAAATACCGGCTCGAGACGGATCTGTTTACCGTCCTGTCGGACGGCAAGTACGTATATGCCATTACCGATGATGAAAAGGAAGTAAGCGTACACGATGTGAAAGAAGCCGGACAAAGCATGGGATTTGCCCCCGTACAAGTCATTTTGAAAAAGTTTTCCGAAACGTTCTCGCCCCGGACCGACCGTTTGGAAGGTGCCGTGCAATATTTGCGCCTGTTACCTGAAGATGCAAATAACCCGACGGACTATATCCGGGTGGGGATCGATACGGCGACGAAACTTCCGGTGTATATCGAAGAAGTGTCCGCCAATGGGGCACATACGGTATTGAAGATATCCGCGATCCTTCAGGGAAAGGGAACAGACGCTGCACTTTATCGCTTTGACGATGAAAAATATAAAAAGATGGGGTATTACATAGCCCGGCCCTGAAGATGAAGATACTCGATAGGTATATTCTCAAGTCGTTCATATGGCCGTTCTTTGCAGCGTTCATTGTGGTGCTTTTGGTGTTTGTACTCCAGATGCTTTGGCTGTACGCCGACGATATCATCGGCAAGGGTATTGGTTTCTTGTCCATTGTGGAATTAATGATGTACCTTTCGGCGGCTATGGTGCCGATGGCCCTTCCGGTTTCGATCCTGCTGTCGTCGATCATGACTTTCGGAAATCTGTCCGAGAACAGTGAACTTACTGCTTTCAAAGCGGCTGGGATCCCTCTTTTTCGCATCATGCTCTCGCTGATCATCCTGATGCTGTTCGTATCCTACGGGGCTTTCGTTTTTTCCAATAAGGTCATCCCGTATGCCAACTTTAAATATGAGACCATTCTGCGTAACATATTGAACAAAAAGCCGGCACTCAACCTGGAACCGGGGGTCTTTACCACCCTTACCGATTATTCGATCCGGGTAGGGGAGAAGTTTCCCACGCATGATGAGAAAAGGGACAGCATCCGCAATGTCCTTATATATGACCTGAGCAAGCATATGGGTACGACCACTATTATTGTGGCCGAATCCGGATCCATTACCACTTCTCCCGACAAACGGTATATGATCCTCACTCTTTATGATGGGCATATGTACGATGAGGACATTATTTCTTCTTCTTCCCGGTATCTTGCCCGTATCCGTCAGGCTATCAACAAATCGACGTTTCAAAAACAAGTTTTCCCGATAGATATATCTTCTTTTACCATGGGCGACCTGAAAGAGGAAAATGGCCCTCCGGATCGTTTTACGATGCTCGATATTTCCCAGCTTACGGTCGCGCTCGATTCTGTTCAGGGAAAATACCGGGATATGCTCAAGGATTTTGCCCGCGACCTGGGATTCTACAACTTGATCTCCGAATTGCCGTCGGACAGCCTGATGGCCGTATATAGGGACTCTTCATCTGTCGATGTAGACACCCTGAAAAATATGGTAAGCTATTTTGGGGCCGACAATAATGATGGGCAGTATTCCAAAAGCAGGATATATAATTTAAGTACTGAAAAGGTACGCCGGGGGCAGGAATACTTAGCGGATAATGTCAAGCGGTTGCGTAGTTTTTCCGAGAACGCCAACAATTACGGCTTGGAAATACACCGGAAGTATGCCTTGGCTTTTTTAGTCATTGTGCTGTTCTTTGTGGGAGCTCCCCTGGGTGCTTTGATCCGCAAAGGTGGAATAGGTCTGCCTGTTGTGGTAGCGATAGGAATATTTGTAATTTACAATATTATATTCATGTCTGCAGAGAGAATGGGTAAGGAAGGTACGCTGGACGTGGTAACGGCCCGTTGGCTGCCCACCTGGATACTCCTTCCGTTCGGTATATGGCTTACTTACCGGGCAACCAAAGATAAGGTGGTAATCAACCTCGATCCGTTGCTCAACCTGTTCGATAAGCTGTGGGCGAAAGTGCCGGAAAAACACCGTAAAAAATTAAAGTTCAAGAAAAAGAAAAATGACGGACAATCTCAAGAAAAAACTCAGTAGTATAGAGGACGCCCTTAAGGATTTCGCAGAGGGGAAATTGCTTATCGTGGCCGATGATGCCGACCGGGAAAACGAAGGGGATTTCGTCTGTGCCGGAGAGAAGATCACGCCCGAAATGATAAATTTCATGCTGTCCCACGGCCGTGGTGTATTGTGCGCTCCGCTGGCCCCTGAAATATGCGACCGGCTCGAAATGCCGATGATGGCTGAAGAAAATACATCCCTGTTGGGGACGCCATTCACGATATCGGTAGATTTGTTGGGAAATGGTTGCACGACCGGGGTATCGGTACACGACCGCTCGGCGACTCTCCGGGCATTGGCCGATCCGGCTACCGCTCCTTCCGATCTGGGTCGCCCCGGACATATATTTCCATTGCGAGCCCGAAAGGGGGGCGTTTTGGAGCGCAACGGTCATACGGAAGCCGTGGTAGACTTGTGCCGGCTCTGCGGATTGAACCCTGCCGGAGTCCTGATCGAGATCATGAATGAGGACGGAACGATGGCCCGGATGCCCCAGCTTCTGGAAATAGCCCGGAGGTACGACCTTAAAGTGATAGCGATAGAAGACCTGGTGGAGTATCGCCGCAGGCATGGGATCTGATGGCCCGAAGTATATTAAAACTGAAAAATCCCGCCTATGGCGGGATTTTTCAGTTTTAAGGAAAGTGTTATTTATTTTTGAGATTGACCACTGCCAATACCGGGTTGTCCCCGGGTTTAAGAGAGTCTTTTATTTTTTTCGCTTCGTCGGGCAGCATAGTATCGTTCCCGCCCTCTACCAGCCCGAGGGTAGTGTAGCAATACATTGAATTTCCCTGGCTGCCCAGAGGACTGAACACCGTGATGCCGTCCATGTCATTGGCTACAGGAATGGTCACGTTAGGCTGCAGGGAGCAGCCGGTGATCAATTTCCCACTTTCCGGATAGAAAAAAGCCGAATAATTACGGCCCTGCTTGCTGTAAGTCGCCAGGACGACATCGTCGTAAGCGTAAAATCCGGACATGAATACATTATCCAAGCTTTCATATAGCTTGTCCAGGGAATATATGGCCGGTTTGCTTTTCAAAACATCTTCGATGTATTTCTTGTTCAAGGCTTCATTGTTGTTGCCGAAATCGGCCAGATACAAGGGTCTTACGCCGCTCTTTGTAGCGAGGAATACCGTATCGCAGAGAGGGGCGATGAAAGTCACTCCGTCTTTTGTCCGGCTGAAATTAGACCGTACGCCTAACATATAAGACGGATCCAGAGCCTTGGGACGTACGACGTACCGGCCGGTGACGCCGTCTTGTAAGTTCATGAGGATCAGGTTTGGGGTATCTCCTCCAAAATATTTGCTATTGTTGTAATTGGGGTTCAGTGCAAGGGTACTGTCCGCTATGTACTGGAAATTTGCCACATAGAAAAGGGTGGGTGTCTTGGACAGGAATGTTCCCTCGGGATCAAATTCCAAGATCATTCTGCGTGCGGCATCCAGGATGAATATTCGGTTGTTCTCAGGGTCGGCTGTTACATCGCCCAAGATAGCGTACTGATTTTCGTCTGTGCCCTTGGAACTTATTTCCCGGACAAATTTCCCTTCCTTAGTGAATAAGTAGACATGTTCCCATGATTTTATGTCCATAATGATCAGGTAGTCTTTCATCGGGACTATCTTCTGAATACTTTCGATCCTGCAGTCTTCGGTGGTTTCCAGCGGGATATAAGAGATAGATTCTGCTACCCGGGACATATTGATGTTCTTTTCCTTGTTGCCGGTAGGAAGTTCTATCGCAAAGAAGCCTTCGGATAATTCTTTTTTTCCTCCCGAACAAGAGAAAAATACAGGTGCCAGCAAGAGCGCACAAACGGTGGTCAGTATTATTTTTTTCATGGGCTGTGTTTTTTAAGAATCAGATATCTTCGAATTCGATATTCGTAAAACGACTATCTAATACCGGGTCGTTAGCCGGTTTCTTTTCTTCTTCTGCGGTATCCGGAGCTTCCTTATCTTCCGGTTGGTCGTATGCCGGTTTTTTATAATCTTTTATATGGCGTTCCGAGATGACTTCGGATCCTTTTTCCTGCAGGATAAAGTCGGTCGCTTCATCCAGGAAAGAGCGGAATGCTTCGAAATCTTCTTTGTACAAATAGATCTTATGCTTTTTGTATTCGCTTTCTCCGGACTCCTGACTGAATTTTTTGCTTTCGGTGATGGTCAGGTAGTAATCTCCTGCCTTGGTGGCTCTCACGTCAAAGAAATAAGTCCTTCTGCCGGCTCTTAGCGCTTTGGAAAAAATTTCTTCGTTTGCCTGAAAATCGTTTTCTGCCATTGTTAGTTAGGAATTTGTGATAAAGTATAGCACAAATCTAAAAAATATTTGTCATAGCTGCACAAACGTTGGTTAAACTTTCACAATTTTTAAAAAAATCATTTTTTTATTGCCTTAAAAGAATATTAGTGGTATTTTTGTGCCCGCAAACGTGAGGGTAATTACTCACAAGCAGAGTTTCGGTAGCTCAGTTGGTAGAGCAATTGACTCTTAATCAATGGGTCGAGGGTTCGAGCCCCTCCCGGAACACTTTAGAAGAGGCGCTTACATAATCTATGTAAGCGCTTTTGCTTTCTTCATTGTCTTTCCGATCTTGATTACTCTTTCTCTAATATGATCAAAAAGGAAGCATCAAACAGGCCGGGTTGGGGTTATTTTTCTTTAGAAAAGGAATGGCTCGGCCGCTTACCCTTCGAATGGTTTTCTATTTTTTATTTATATTTGAGTCAAATTAATACTTCACAAATTTCCTGACATGAAAAAAACAATCCTTTCCGTATTTGTGCTTACCGCTTTGATGGTGGTAGTGGGCTGTGGTAAAAAAAAGGAGCTCGTCTTGGTGAACGACCAGTATGGCGTGGCGCAAAAAGTTAACCCCGATGAAAAATCCGTATACCTGGTCTTTACCGGGCATTACAGCACGGACGACGACGGATATTTTGAAAATTTCGACGGCGCGGCGCCGGTCGTGGAGATACTGGCCGAGCACGGGGTCAAAGGTTCTTTCTTTCCTACCGGGAATTGCTTCCGGGTGGAAAAATACCAGCAAACTCTCAAGGATATTATAGGACAGGGCCATTATTTGTCTGCGCACTCCGACAAGCATCTTTTGCTTTGCTCGTACGAGGACCGGAACGTGAACCTGGTAACGGAGGATTCCCTGGCGCGTGATATTCAGGGAATGGAAGCCGAGCTCGAAAAATTGGGGCTGAAGAAAGAGCAGTACCAATGGATGATCCCGCCTTATGAGTATTACAACCAGTTCAGTGCCGATGCATTGCGTAAATTGGGATATAAATTGGTCAATCCGACCGAAGGCCTGGTAACAGGGCTGGATTGGATGGGCCCGGAGGATCCTTCCTACCATTCGGCCCAGCAATTGCTCGACAATATCTGGAATTACGAGAAAGAACATACCCTCAATGGGGCTGTCATCCTCGTGCATGCGATGAATTACCCGAACCGTACCGACGACGACAGATTGTACACGCACTTGGGGGAAATCATCGAAAAACTGAAAGAGAAAGGGTATAGCTTTAAGACATTTAAGGATGTGATAGAGGCTGAAAAATAATACGGCGCATCCCTCTACACAAAAGGTCCGCGAATATTGTTCGAGGGCCTTTTGTGTGTCTGGTTATTTCCTTGTAAATGAGTTCTATATAAGCAAAATTGTCCCTTATAAAAAATCCGCCCCGGAAATTCCGGGGCGGATTTGCATATAATAGAAGAGTCTGATTACTTCTTGTGCATCAGGGCTGCCTGAGCGGCTGCCAGACGGGCGATAGGCACACGGAACGGCGAGCAGGAAACATAGTTCATGCCTACCTTGTCGCAGAAGATAACCGAAGAAGGTTCTCCTCCGTGCTCTCCGCAGATACCCACCTTCAGGTCGGCATTAGTCGAGCGGCCTTTCTTCACGCCCATTTCTACCAGCTGGCCTACGCCTTCCTGGTCGAGGACAGCGAACGGATCCGTCTTGAGGATGCCTTTCTTGATGTACTCAGGAAGGAACTTGCCGGCGTCGTCGCGGGAGTATCCAAAAGTCATCTGCGTAAGGTCGTTGGTACCGAACGAGAAGAACTCGGCCACTTCGGCGATCTGGTCAGCGGTCAGGGCGGCACGCGGGATCTCGATCATCGTTCCGAGCATGTAGTCCACTTTCACGCCTTTTTCAGCGAATACCTTTTCGGCCGTTTCGCGGATGATTCCGGCCTGCTGTTTAAGCTCCTTCACGGTGCCTACCAGCGGAACCATGATCTCCGGTTTGGGGTCGAGGCCTTGTTTTTTCAGGTCGCAGGCTGCTTCAATGATAGCGCGTGCCTGCATCTCGGTGATTTCCGGATAGGTAATGCCCAAACGGCAACCGCGGTGTCCGAGCATCGGGTTGAACTCGTGCAGAGAATCCACTTTCTCTTTCACTTTCTCTACCGGAATGCCCATCTTTTTGGCCATGTATTCCTGGGAAGCGGGTTCGTTCGGTGTGAATTCGTGCAAGGGCGGGTCGAGCAGGCGGATCGTTACGCCCAGTCCGTCCATGGCTTTGAGGATGCCTTCGAAGTCGGCACGCTGTACAGGAAGTATCTTGGCCAAGGCAGCGCGGCGCTCTTCTACGGTATCGGAAAGAATCATTTCGCGCATAGCGTCGATACGGTCGCCCTCAAAGAACATATGTTCCGTGCGGCACAGACCTACACCTTTGGCGCCGAAATTGCGGGCCACCTGTGCATCGTGCGGAGTATCTGCATTGGTGCGCACATACATACGGGTGTTTTTCTCGGCCAGGTCCATGATAGCCTTGAAGTCGTCGTCCAGCGTAGCGGCAGCGGTTTCTACCTGTCCGAGATAAACCTCGCCGGTCGAGCCGTTCAGGGAGACCCAATCGCCTTCCTTGACAACGGTGTTGCCTACTGAGAACTGACGCTTTTTATAGTCTACAATCACTTCGCCGGCTCCCGATACGCAGCATTTACCCATACCGCGGGCCACAACGGCTGCGTGGGAGGTCATACCGCCGCGGGCAGTAAGGATGCCTTCGGATACGTGCATGCCGCGAAGGTCTTCCGGGGAAGTCTCCTGACGTACCAGAATGATCTTCTCTCCACGGTTCTTCCACTCTTCAGCTTCGTCGGCGAAGAATACTACGCGTCCGCAGGCAGCGCCCGGGGAAGCGGGAAGTCCTTTGGTAAGTACTTTGGCGGATTTCAGTGCGGCCTTGTCGAATACCGGGTGGAGCAGTTCGTCCAGCTTGTTCGGTTCCAGGCGCAGAAGGGCGGTCTTTTCATCGATCATACCCTGTTTAAGCATGTCTACTGCCATTTTGACCATAGCCGTACCGGTGCGTTTTCCGTTACGGGTCTGGAGCATCCAGAGTTTGCCGTCCTGAATGGTAAACTCCATATCCTGCATATCGTGGAAGTGGTTTTCCAGTTTTTCCTGGGTGGCGTTCAGGGCTGCGTAAGCTTGCGGCATAGCTTCTTCCAGAGAGGGGTATTTGTTCTTGCGGTCCTCTTCGGAAACACCCTGAAGTTTGGCCCAGCGGCGCGAACCTTCGAGCGTGATTTCCTGAGGAGTGCGGATACCGGCAACCACGTCTTCGCCTTGCGCGTCGATTAGGTATTCACCGTTGAACAGGTCTTCTCCGGTGGCGGCATCGCGCGAGAAACATACGCCGGTAGCCGAGTTCTGGCCCATGTTTCCGTAAACCATCGACTGTACGTTAACAGCAGTGCCCCATTCTTCGGGGATCTGATTGAGCTGGCGGTAAAGCACGGCACGCTCGGTGTTCCAGGAATCGAACACGGCGCATACGGCACCCCAAAGCTGATCCCAAGGGTTGGTCGGGAATTCTTTGCCGGTATGGTCTTTCACAACCTTTTTGAAGGCTTCTACGAGTTTCTTCAGGTCTTCTACCGTAAATTCTGTATCCTGTTTCAGGCCGCGGGCTGCTTTGAGCTTGTCGATTTCTACTTCGAACGGATCGTGTTCACCTTTGGCAGCCTCCACACCCATGACCACATCGCCGTACATCTGGATGAAACGGCGGTAGGAGTCCCAGGCAAAACGTGGATTGCCGGATTTTTCGGCCAGCAGTTTTACGGCATCGTCGTTGATACCCAGGTTCAGTACTGTATTCATCATGCCAGGCATGGATACCCGGGCACCTGAGCGTACGGAAACCATCAATGGGAATGCCTCTCCTTTGGAGCCGAACTTAGCGTTCATGATCTTCTCCATGTGGGCGATCCCGGCCTTTACATCGTTTTCGATCAGTTTTACTACAGAATCTTTACCCTGCTGATTGTAGAGGGTGCAGGCTTCGGTAGTGATCGTGAAGCCGGCGGGGACAGGGAGTCCCAGTAAGTTCATCTCAGCAAGGTTGGCACCTTTACCGCCAAGCAGATTTTTCATGTCTGCTTTCCCTTCGGCTTTTCCGTCGCCGAACGTGTAAACATACTTTACGTTACTCATAATGTGTTTGGTTTGTGGCCTGCGCCCTCGGGTCGCGGGCCGTGATTATTTTGAATTACTTTTTTCAAAAAACTGATACTCAATAGATAACGCTGTGCGTCGTTAGCCGTTTGAGATGCTTGCGAAATTAGGTCTTTTTTTCGGAAAAATAAAGGATTATAACTATCTTTTTTTAGCCTCTCTGTTGCTAAAAGCCTGAATATGTAATTCGTATGTGGTGGAATGTCCGAATGTCCCGATCAAATACACTGATTTTCAGAATTTTCTTTTGTGCCTCTGCGTAAAAAAACGGGTTTCGTTTTGGATGATAACGGATTATTTGCTAAATTGCTGTACCCAACCTAAAACCTAAACCCGATATGGACAAGTCAATACGTCCCCATATCGCCCTTTTGGCGTGTAACGTCATCTGGGCGCTCGATTACCCGTTTTACAAGATCGTAATGCCCCAGTACATCTCGCCGCTGGCCATGGCCACTTCTGCGGTCGTGATAGCGGCTTTGTTTTCTTTGGCTACACTCCCTTTCAGTCCCTGGGAAAAGGTGGATAAAAGGGACATCCCTAAATTGATAGGAGCTGCGCTGCTGATCACCGCGCTGCGGAAAATTTTCCTGATGGAAGGCGTAGCGCATACCAGCCCGGTAGACGGATCCGTCATTGGTACGCTGATTCCGATATTCGTGTTGATATTGTCCGTGATCATCGGGATCGACAAGTTCACGCCCAAGCGGATCATAGGAGTTTTATTCGCTGCCGGAGGCGCGGCGGCTGTGATCCTGATGGGGACTTCTTCCTCCCATCCGGCGTCGACCCTGTACGGAAACCTGTTCGTGCTGTTATGCGTATTCTTTACGGCTTTTTATATGGTGTGGGTCAAAAAATTGCTCGCCAAATACAAAACGCTGACGGTCTTGCGGTGGATCTATTGTGCCGGAGCCTTGATGATGCTGCCGTTCGGGGCGCCGGCTATCGTTCACACGGATTATGCAGCCTTCACGCATCCGGTACTGTGGGCTTACCTGTTTGTGCTGTTATTGCCGACTTTTCTCCCCAACCTGTTGCAGGCTTACGGATTGAAATACGTCAAACCGATGGTCAGCAGTATGTACGCCTACATAGGCCCGATCATCGCTACGGCGGTTTCCCTGTGGATGGGACAGGATAAACTGCACTGGGATACGGTGTTGGCGGCTATGGCGATCTTCTTCGGCATATATTTGGTAATCCGTTCTTACCGGCCGCCGATCCCAGCCATACATCTGTCTCTTATACACATCTGACGCTGCCGACGATACTCCTTGTGT